>MDSY01120380.1_pt1 | contig 22355 bp, 15 predicted proteins | sample 811131 | NCBI WGS metagenome assembly MDSY01 (sample SAMN05326643, study PRJNA326480) | marine metagenome | isolation source: seawater | place: Atlantic Ocean: South West | collected 2010 | reverse complement strand
TCAACATTGGGTCGCGAGTGAAAGAAAAATTACGAAATATAATTACAATTAGAATTGATTTTACAAATTATCCTGAATGATTTTTTTCGCAGTGGAAATGTTTGTCTTAGATAATCTGAATTAAGGCTTCCAAAAATTGGTATTGGAGCATTCACATCTTTCGATTTATCTGTAGAAATTAATAAAAAATCGCGTAGACGTTCGGCTATTATTCCAACGAACTGTAATCAATCAAATATTCATGTTATCCGGTGTAATCTTTAATGCCTAGTGTTTTGCACAACTTAGTTATGAGTCTCAAGACGAACTCTAAAGCACTATTAGGAATAGCGATGGCACTATTGGTTCTCAGCGTCCCATTATCGATTATATCGACTGGAGCTGTCGAAGATGCTGTCATAGAAAATTTTGAAACATATCCAACCGATAATGCATGTGCGAATGATGACTGCACAGAAGCGAATGAAGACTGGGCAACAAGCACTGCTAGCCGAAGTTATTACGCTTGGAATTTAACAAACCCGGGGGAAGATCCTCCTATTTATGAGAAAGTGGGACCATTTGATTATGACATCACCTACACACGAGAAATAATCGAATTTGACAAAGAGGCTGGCACGCTAAAGTATAGTGAATCAAAGGTATACACGTGTGCAGAAGATGCTAGAACTCCCTGTGATACAGAGGTTACCACAACGAACATTCCATTCCAACCACAGGTTGTTGGAGCGACTGGTCCTGCAATTTCTGGAATAATGGATCTGACCAAGGCTGGTTTTGCCGCTGGTGCAATTAACAATGAACTGACCTCTTTTAGTGCTGGTAAAGTAACTGCTGAATGGGTGTCAAATACAATGGCTGGTGGCTACGTCGCATATACCGATGGTGAAACAACGGATCCAGCAAATGCCTCGATTGTGATTGGTATGAATTGGTACAATCAGTTTGACGCTTACTTTGCAGCTACGAACATGTCCGGTTACAACAACGTGTCAGGATACCCCGCCACAGTTAACTACACACAAGCCATACAAGGACAGCAACAGGCAGCAGGGGAGACAAATCTTAGCAAGATGTTTAACGGTAGTTCCTCAATTACCGACCTGACTTACGCTTTTGATTCTGCAGTAATGCCAACTGGCGAAGATGTTTCACTCAGTGGAATGGTTGGTGTTATGGTTCTTGCTGGCCACTGCAATGCTTTCCCGACCGCAACCTATGATGAAGTCATGGCTGACGCAGCAAATGAATTTGCTAATGTTGGAACTATGCAACGAGCAAGTATCTGGGGCTTCCTTGTAGACCCTACTGCTCCTATGCCAGATATCAACGCAACTATTGCCAACGACTACGCTGTTTGTTGGGGTATAGCTGGTATGTTTGCTAATGTGTTCGGCGGTGGCGATGATGACTGGTTTACAGACCAATCTGGAACTGCGGTTAACGCAGCAAGTAGAATGATGAACTACCTTGGAGTTGACATCGACAACGCTGTTGCAATGAATCTATTGTTTGGCGGTCAAGGAGAGGAAGTACCAACTGGTCTACTAGCAACCAATGCAGTAGGCGATGAATCCGCCACAGCATTTGGTGTTGCAACATTTATCGGAATGGACGCCGCAACAGCAATTTCCACTTACAATTTGGATGCGGAACAATATGGGGCAATCTTTGCATGGGTTGGCGGATGGCTTACCAGTCAATCCTCCCTGCCAATGGTTCTTCTAGGCGGTTCTGGAACAATAACTGCTGAGCAATTCGTCAACATTACACTTGGAGGAGAAGATCCAATAAATGGTGGTTACCTAACTTACAGCCTAAACCTTGGTGGGGCATGGGGTGTAATGGGTGACTCTCTGGGAGCGCCTCCAGTTTATGTTGACCCTGCCACCGCAGGAGTGCTCTTGTATGGGCCAATGGGAATAACGACAACGACCGGTGCTGGCTTTTTCCTGTTCGGAGAGTTGCATGGAGTAACACCACCACTCAATATGAGCAACACTCCACCAACCCCTGAGGAAGGTGGTGTTCAAATGCCATGGAATGAAGCAACAGTATCCTCGCTTTACGGTATTGATGCAAATGCAGCAGCTGCCTTGAGAACGTTAGTGAAGAATGCCGTTTACGGAGACTTCGTTCCAGACTTGTTAATAGACAGGGGCAGCGATGGTCCTTACAAGACACAAACTGTGAACGAGTGGCTATTTGGATGGTTTGATCCTATCAGTTATGCTGTATCTAGCAATCAAAGTAATCCTTCAGCTGGATGGTCAAAACTTGAAACAAACCAATCTTACTATGGTTCGATATCTGAAGCACATCCAAATGGAATTTCAACAGGGCCAGCAACAACATATACGATTTGCACAGGACATAATCCAAATTGTGACAAGGGTGAGACAATATTTGAAGATGGTTCCGATCAATTAGGTTGGCATAATTCAACAATGGCTGATGCAACCTTTGGCATAGTTGGTATAGAATATCTCAGCGAGACGACTGGAGGCTTCCTAACTGGAAGTGGAGACAAAGTTGATGCTGGTGGTTACGCAATTATCGAAAATGTTGAGCATGTCGGAAAGGACGAAGTTAAGTGCATACCTGTTGATGTTTATTCGGCCACTGTCGATCATACATCACGCAACATAACTGCTAAGTTAATCAAATCATATACACTATTAGATGCCATGACTCCTGCATTACCAATTTATTTCGGAACTGAGATTAATATGTATGCTGAAGAAATCTCTGGCTTGATAATTAAGGGAGATTCGACCTCGACATTCTACTTGGATGTAAGACCTGAAGCTGAGCGAAGTACTGCACCTGCAAGTGGTGACTTGAAACCGTTATTCCAGATTATTCAATCATCTGAAATCGAGGATGATGATGCTGAAGAAATGGTAAGTAAGATAGTAACAAATCAGAACTATCTCACATACTGGACTAACTTCGACGTCCCAACCGATTATCTTGCTCCTCTACTTCTCATCGGTGCATTGCTATTCATGATGCTGGGATTAAAGGCAAGAAGTTCAACAAAGAGCTATGAAATGAGTCCTGAAGAGTAGTGATTTTCGGAGATTTTGTGTTACTCGATACCTCACTATCGAGATTAGTACACCCGATTGGTTGAATTCTAGAAATTAAGGCTTTAGATGTTGAAATTTCTGTTATTGAACATCTTGCCTTAGGGACTTAATCATAAGTGAACACATGGATTTGAGATCGTATTCTATCCTGTAACCCCAGTCAATTTCAGCCTTTGTTCCATCCGTTGAATCGGGCCACGAATCGGCATATTCTTGTCGATGGTCAGGTTTAAAATCGCACTCAAATGTAGGTATTGACTGTTTGATGGCACTGTATAATTCCTCTGCTGTAAAGCTAAGACAATCGAGATTATACCCGCCCCTTACTGTTAATTTCTCACCAGGAGCTTCCATCAATTCGATTGTTGCCCTAATTGCGTCATCCATATACATCATGGGTAGAGTTGTTTTTTCATTTACGAAACATGTATACTTCTCACCAGAAACGGCTGCATGGAATATTTCAACTGCATAATCAGTAGTCCCGCCACCTGGCATTACTTTCCAGGAGATAAGACCGGGATACCTCAGTCCTCTAATATCGACATCATGAGTTGCATGATAATATTCTCCTAGAAGTTCGCCTGAAACCTTTGTGATTCCGTATATGGTTGCAGGATTTAGCGGAGAATTCTGGCTTGCAACTCCTCTTACGTCTGAACCAAAAACCGCAATAGAGGATGGTGCGAATATCCGGAATTTATACTCCCTAGACAATTCACATATGTTCACAAGCCCATCCATATTAATTTTCCAACATAATTCAGGGTTCTTCTCCCCTGAAGCTGACAAAAGCGCTGCTAGGTGGTATACTTCGTTCACTTGAAAACCTTTAATCAAATTCTCTAATTCTACTTTGTCCAAGACATCCAGTTTGTGGAATTTTATCCCCAAATTTTCTAATTTGTCTGTTTCTCGAATATCGGTTGCAATTATCGAATCACTACCATACCTAGCAGATAGTGCTTCAAGCAACTCCATACCAATCTGACCAAGGGCGCCAGTAACCAGTATCCGTCTGCCACCAGTTTGGCCCATATTGTAAGTAGGTAACAGTCAATACTTGAACATAAAGGTAGACTCGAAAAGCACATTAAACCAGAATAATGTTTGATAAGAAAGGGACCCCTATTCATTCAGTTCCCATTGATTGTAGCTTTTCTTGTACCTCATCTGGTATTTGAGCATCCATTTGTGCCCATAACACATCATCGATCCGCAAGATGCTAATCGCGGTCTCTGTTGCGCCAGAAATCGCTTGCTTAGTTATTCTAATCGGCTCCAGTATTCCTTCTTCTATCGAATTAATCGGCTCTCCATTCTCAAGTCCTAGACCCATATAATCGCCACTCGAGTTCTGAGAAGCAGTTAATTTCAGCAAAGAATCTGTACCGTCATAGCCAGCATTAGATGCTAATGCTCGAGGTATTGATTCGATTGCATCTGCCCAAGCTTCAATCGCCATCTGTTCACGTCCAGGAACAGTTTCTGCGTGCCTTCTCAATCTTCGAGCAATTGCAGCTTGTGTTGCACCCGCACCCGGAAGTAAAATTGGTTCTTCCTGTAATTGACAAGCAACTCCTAGACCATCGTTAAAACACCTCTCAACTTCACCCAAAACATCGTCAGTGCTCCCTCTTGCGATTAGAGTAGCACCGGAGTCTTTTCCTTCTAGAATCCAATGATTCACTCCACCTCGTAATTCTTCTTTCGTGGAAATGAAAGCTCCTAAATCTTCTTTTGAGGCTCTTCCTGCATCGGGTACTAAATTTGCATTGCAAGCTCGTGATAGCAAATCAAGGTCTTTTTTCTCCACTCTACGATATGCTACTATGCCACTATCAAGAAGCATCTGCCTTGCTTCGTCGTCCACACCGTCCTTACATGCGATTAAATCACAACCAATCTTAACCAAGTTCTCAATTTGTAACTGTAGCATTCGAGATTCTGATTTCTTGAAAGCATCTAACATTCCTGTTGAACTTATTTTGAGGGTTGAATCAAATTTAGGTTGTTTCCGCTCAATGCCACCATCTAGAATTAGTATCTTACCAGGGCCTCCTCTTTCCTTCATTTCTGGGTGAATCTTGCTTTTTGCCAAAGCTAGTCCCGTAATCAATTCAGTATCAGTCATAGCTCCACCATTTTGACTTGTGAGCTTTACAAGTGTTGGGTCGGCCCTACCCTTATTGAGTATTATTTTACTAGCATTGAAAGATAATTCAGCAAGATGTTTTTCCATAGCGTGGTCTAATTTGCCCGAGAGGGAAGTTAAAATTGCTGAATTAATTTGCTCTTCATTAGCCTTGATTGCAATGTCATTTAGAGAATCTAGTGCAAACCTTTCAGCTTGCGAAAATCCTCTAGCAATTATGGCAGGATGAACCCCCTGCCTAACTAGTTCCCAAGCATTCCTGAGCATTTCTGCACACATTACAACCGTCGATGAAGTCCCATCTCTTGCTACTCTATCTTGAGTGGATGATGTGTTGATAATCATCTTAGCCACAGGATGCTCTACCCTTGCATTTTCAAGAACCGTAACGCCATCGTTAGTCACTAGAGTTCTTCCTTGATCATCTATCAATAGTTTGTCCAAGCCCTTTGGACCTAATGTTGAACGAACAGCACCCGCTAGCGCAATGGCCGCTTGCACATTTTTTCGGAGGGCTTCGCGGCCACTCGTTCTTTCGGTAGCCTCAAGAATCGTCTCCTCCGCCATCGGCTGTTCCACAAATCAATCCCCCTTCAAATTGTTGCGTGACAAAAACGTTGTATTCATATATGGGTTGCTTTTAGGACTATACAACCGATGGTTAAGTAGTGAGGGGAAATCATGGCTGAAGATTGGGAAGAAAAGATGATCGAAAAAATGGCTGAAGTGTTCAAAAACATGGGTATGCCAGTCGATACAGAGCAACTTCGCGCTATGCTCAATCAATTCCGTTCCCAGTTCGATGCAATGGGTATTGACCCAGAAAGACTCGCAAAAGGTGATGTAAATTTCAATTTTGACATGTCGAATATAATGAAATTGTTCCAATCTGGTATGCCGCTTGATGAGATGTTCTCCAATCTTGGCGTGGATGTAAAGGTCGATGCCGCTCCTGCGGTTGTCGATATTGAAGATGATACTCCAACAAATGATGTTCTAAAGTTGCCTGCGGATGACATTTACCTATCTGGATGGAATATGTCGATTACTGTTGATTTTTCAACTAGAACAGATATCGACGAGATTGAGATTGCGCTATCCAGCGGAGGAGAAGTTTTGCAAGTGCTCTCAGACCCAACCGACCCACCATTAGCACAGATTGAATTACCACATCAGTGCGATGATGTTGTTGACTGGTCTCTAAATAATGGCATATTAGATATCACACTAAAACTAACACCTCAGGGTTCTGCCTTGAAAAATGAAAATACTGACCTCGATGATGGAATTGAGGATGATGATTCTCCAGTTATCTCTGATGTAAGCTTAGATCTTGCAGATGATGATGATGATGATGAAGATGGAGGAATACCGATTTTCTAATCGGAAAAGGATGTGAAATTATGGCTAAAAGTAATGTTATAGGAATTGACCTTGGAACAACCAACTCTTGTGTTGCAACGATAGAAAACGGAGAAGCGATTGTAATCGCAAATGCAGAAGGTGCTCGAACGACACCATCCGTTGTTGCATTCGCAAAAGATGGTGGCGACAGGATGGTAGGAGTTACCGCAAAAAGACAAGCGGTTACCAATCATGAAAGAACTATGCTCTCTGTGAAGAGACACATGGGTACTGATTGGTCAGTAAAAGTGGATGATTCAGACTATACCCCGCAAGAAATCTCAGCGTTCATACTTCAAAAGTTGAAGGCTGATGCTGAAGCATACCTAGGAACTACTGTCAAGCAGGCAGTGATCACCTGTCCTGCCTACTTTACAGATGCTCAAAGAAAAGCAACAAAGGATGCAGGACGAATTGCAGGATTAGAGGTTCTAAGAATAATCAACGAACCTACTGCTGCAGCACTTGCTTACGGAGTTGATAAAGAAGATGACCAGACAATCTTAGTTTACGATTTAGGAGGAGGAACCTTCGACGTATCTGTTTTGGAAATTTATGATGTTGACGGACAACCTCAAATCGAAGTTAAGGCAACTGCAGGAAACAACAAACTTGGTGGGGATGACTTTGATGAAGTCCTGATTGATTATTTAGTAGCCGAATACAAAAAATCCTCTGGTATTGATCTCGCAAAAGATGTCCAAGCAATGAGCAGATTGAAAGAAGCAGCAGAGAAAGCAAAAATAGAACTTTCAGGGACTGGTCAGTCACAAGTAAATCTCCCATTCATTACAATGAAAGATGGACAACCTGAACATCTAGATATTACCGTCTCCAGGTCCAAGTTTGAAGAACTTATTGCCCCTCTTATTGAGAAGACCATGAAGCCAACTAGGCAAGCTATGAAAGATGCCGGAATCTCAAAAGGAGAGGTCGACAAGGTCATATTAGTAGGTGGTTCTACTAGAGTCCCTGCTGTTCAGTCCGCTATTGAGAAAGAAACTGGTAAATCACCGTTCAAGGGAATTAACCCTGATGAAGCTGTTGCCATGGGTGCTGCATTACAGGCAGGTATTATCGCTGGAGATGAGGGTGTTTCTGACATCTTACTACTTGATGTAACACCTTTGACTTTGGGTATTGAGACGCTAGGTGGAGTAACTACAACAATGATTGAGCGAAACACGACTATCCCTAGCCGTCGCTCAGAGGTATTCTCAACTGCAAGCGACAACCAACCCGCTGTGGAGATTCACGTTCTACAGGGTGAGAGAGAGTTTGCCAAGGACAATGTAAGTCTGGGACAATTCCATCTCATGGGGATTCCGCCTGCACCGCGCGGTGTGCCTCAAATTGAGGTTACTTTCGATATCGATGCAAACGGTATTGTCAACGTGTCTGCCAAGGACAAGGGGACTGGAAAAGAACAATCTATCAAAATTGAATCTGATACATCTCTAAGCGAAGACGAAATCCAGGCTAAGATTGCTGAGGCTGAAGAATTCGCTGAAGCTGATAAGCGTTTGAAGGCACAGGTAGAAATGAGGAACATGGCAGATCAAATCGTCTACCAAACTCGCAGAACAATCGACGAGGCTGGAGAGAAACTCAGTGATGAGGATAAGGAACCTGTGCTATCCAAAGTTGACGAACTAGAAGCGCTTCTTCAAAATGAAGAGGGTGTTGCTAAGGAACTTGATGAAATCGATGAGGCTGCTGTTCAAGCTAAGGTCAAGGAAATCGAGGAAGGCATGCACGCTATCTCTGCTAAGTTGTATGAGGCTGCTGCGGCCGAGATGGCTGAGCAAGAAGAAGCGGGTGAAGCACCAGCTGAGGATGGCGTTGTTGATGCTGACTTCGAAGTAGTCGAAGAAGACGAAGACTGATCACCAGATGAACGGTATAGCGCTGAATATCAGCATAACCAATGGCACAACTATTGCTTCAGTAGTGGAGCGTAAGCCGGAGATTATTGATAACTCAGTTCCTCTGTGAAGGTGCACTTGCATTCCGGTGTCTTTGTTGCCGCGAACAATTAGCAACGAGTTAGGAATCGTCGTATCAATTCCTTCTTCTCGCTCTTCGTGAGTTCTAGTCTCTACTCTGCCAAGGCAATAAACTGGGTCGCCAGCAGCTAACACCCAAACAGTCCATCTCCAATTACCGCCCCTCCACCGATGGAGCTTGTCTCCCATCTCGACCTTGTCCCAAGAATCGGGGTCCACTAGTATACCGCCTGTTCCATCGTGTAGTATGAATTCAGTTCCTCCTGAATCGGTTCTTCTCGTTTTCCAACTGCATGACTCGTTTCCATCAGAATCCTTTGTACATACGCGTTCTTCTTCTTTCCATCTATACTTGACTACACCTTGGACTTTCCTAGATGCGCTTCCACCAACATTAACTGACATAGTACCATGAGGTCCTGGCCTAACTTGGCCAACCAATTCAGCAGGTCCTACTGCAGCACCTCTGACATTACTGGAAGGAGTATCGATAATGTTACGCATCAATTTCCATTTACGGAATGCAAATATAGACCAGAGTAGAGAAAACAGAACAATACCTATACGTAGCCAGTAACCAATTGTCTGTCTTGTTTCATCGCTGTGCCTTGCAGTTAAATCGGCAGCTAGCCATAACGCAGCAGTAATGAAAATTATACCATTTATTGAGTACAAAGTGAAGGTTGCAGGAGTTGGAGTGCCTACAACATTTGGGTGTTCTTCGATTAGTGTGCCTTCATCATTAGGCGCATACGGATTCTCAGGCCACGTTTCGTGTCTTGGAGGAGGTAAAACCCAATCGTGCTCGTCTACCTCTCTAATCGGTCCACTTGCATCTTTCAAATTACCCGGAGAACCGTGAACGAATGGTTTGTTTTTCCATCTCGTCTTCAGATTCTTGATATCATCTGAAAGTGATGTAGGAGTTGTAACCATCATCAAAGCAGCAGCAAGGACTACAGTTGCCAAGGCGGTTCTCTGAGCATCTTCTCGCTCTGTTCTCTCGCCCGCTTCATTTCCTTCAGCACCAACAGAGAGCATTGAATATTCGCCGTCTATGCCGATAATGAACATCTCAACTTCGCTACCTGCCCCAATATACCAATCATCGTAACCAGGGCAATTACGGCTATCTGTCGACACTTCAGTGCTAACTTCATCTGACCAAGCAATATCGATTGATTCACCTCCTGAAGTAGGCGCGACAGTCAAAATGGCATCATCATAAACATCAACGTGATCTGTACAATTTTCACCGTCTGAATCAAGTGTCCAATATCCATGAACCAATGTTCCCTCTTGGATTATCACATCGATTACAGCAAATATAGCCTCATCGCCAGAATTCTGCCACCCAGCGCCTAGAGTTACTGTGTCTTCATCATCGATTTCATCCAAAGAATCGACATACTGACTTTCTGAAACAGGCGGTACATCCGGAACATCAAGGCTTACTAGAAGAAATGCTCCTGCTCCAAGAAATAGTATTGCTGCAATAACCCAAGGCACAATACCCTTCCAAGTATGAGGGAATGTGAATTGGAAAAACCCATGTTGCAGAGATGTGTGGTCAATAGGTTGTTTCTCATCTCCCATGCATCTTCTAACACCAATTGGATTATGAGAAAATCGCATGCTGGGTAGGAAAAATACACGAATATAGGACAATCTTGAATATACGTCTGTATCGCCTTAGATTTATGTCAGACGTTATAGCAATCCTAGACAAGATGCGCGCCTCCAGTGGCCATGCAGATACTGTTGGATTGTCGAATGACGTTATACTAGATTTTGTTTCTAGAGATAAAAAACTGATACAAGCTGTAGAGGAAGCCGAAACTAAGCAAAAAGAGTTCACTAGCGAATTGTTGATGATGGACGAATCAGACCTTGTTTCTCATCTTCAAGAAGACTTTGTTAATTTCTATGCCCCTGCAACAATCAACCCATATGTAGCCTTAGCCGCAAGAGGGCCATGGATTGTAACATCACATGGTGCAGTTGTTCACGACAATGGAGGGTATGGTATGCTTGGAGGAGGGCACGGTCCTGAAGATATCATAGATGCTATGAGTCAAAACCACGTTATGGCAAACGTAATGACTGCCTCCATTTCTCATGCCAGACTGGCCTCTGCACTAAAGAAAGAACTTGGGCACACACGAGGAAGTTGTCCATTTTCCAAGTTTATATGCATGAATTCTGGTTCAGAATCGATGACTGTTGCAATGAGAATTTGCGATGTCAACTCAAAAAGGATGACTGGACCGGGGGGTCGTCATGAAGGCAAGCCAGTAAAACTACTTGCAATCGAAAGAGCGTTTCATGGCAGGACTGACCGGCCTGCGCAAATTTCTCATTCGTGCATGGGCAAATATGACAAGGTTCTGAAGACATTTGCTGAAAGAGACAATTTAATTCTGGTCCCTTCAAATAATGTGTCGGCCTTACAGGCAGCCTTTGCCGACGCTGAGCAAAAGGGTTACTTCATTGAATCAATGTCGATAGAACCTGTTCAAGGAGAAGGAAATCCTGGCCAATGTATTGACAGAGATTTCTATGATGAAGCACGTAGACTTACAAATGAGCATGGTTCGATGTTAATCGTCGATTCCATTCAAGCAGGTATTCGAGGGCAAGGAACTCTCTCGTTAGTTGACTATGAAGGTTTCCAAGATGCAGAAGCGCCTGACTTAGAAACTTGGTCTAAGGCATTGAATGCTGGACAATATCCACTGTCTGTTCTCGGTTTAAATGACCGAGCTGCGGAACTATACGTTGTAGGAATATATGGAAATACCATGACTACAAATCCCAGAGCTCTAGAAACTGCCGTTGCTGTTTTAGAGAAGATTACACCTGAATTGAGACAAAATATTCGGGAAAGAGGTGTTGAATTCGTGGACAAATTGAAAGCCTTGGCTGAAGAAATTCCTGGAGTAATTACACAAGTTCAAGGAACTGGTTTATTGCTTTCAGCTGAACTAGATCCTGAAAAAATGAAGGTCGTTGGGTTCGATGATGTCGAAGTTTGGTGCCGTAAACATGGCCTAGGTGTGATCCATGGTGGAATTAATGCCCTGAGATACACCCCCCACTTCAACATCACAACTGAGGAAGTTGACCTAGTAATAGAAATTACACGGCGCGCTATATCTCACTTTTCTCAGTAATCACTGACCAGTAATCAAGTGATGAAGTGTTCTCACATGGATGCCCGTCGCACCAGTTTTCACTAGTTTGTTGGTTTTAGCACCCCAAGCAGTTCCAGCAATATCAAGATGAGCCCAAGGTATTTGCTCATCTGAATCCTTTCCGTTAGGAACGAATTGCTTCAAGAATGCCGCAGCAGTGTTAGAACCTCCCCATCTGCCTGCGCCAAGGTTTCGAACGTCTGCAATTTTAGAGTCTGTCATCTCTTTTTCGAATGCTTTGAACAATGGCATAGGCCAAGCAATCTCACCACAGTGTTCGCCCGCTTTCTTTATGTTATTCAACAATTCATCATTGTTAGACCAAAGACCGCTCGCTTCGTGTCCCAGCGCCACTACACACGCACCGGTTAAAGTAGCTAAGTCGATTATGTAGGATGGATTGAGTTTCATTCCTGTATACCACAAACCATCTGCTAGGACAAGTCTGCCCTCTGCATCCGTGTTCAGAACTTCAACTGTTTTTCCGGAGTATGTCTTGATTACATCTCCTGGACGCTGAGCATTGGAAGATGGCATATTTTCTGCCATACAAGCGACTCCTATCACCCTGTCTTTGTGGCCGGACGCAACTATTGCTTGCATAACTCCAAATGTTGTAGCAGAGCCATGCATGTCATACTTCATTTCGTCCATAGATGGCGGTGGTTTTAGTGAAATACCACCAGTGTCGAATGTTATTCCTTTACCAACAATGCAAGGACTTGGCCCGGGCTTATCGCCGTTTATTTCGAAGATCACCATACATGGTTTGCGAGCGGATCCCATACCAACTCCAACAAGGCCGCCCATCCCTAGAGAGAGAGCTTCATCGTACGTGATTACCTTGACGTGAACATTGTCATGCTTCTCACCAAACTCGATTGCTTGTTGAGCATATGCCATTGGGTAGAGATCGTTAGGTGGTGCATTACCCAAATCTCGGGCTAGGTAAACGCCTGTTGCAACCGCTGCGGATAATTCAGCAGAATGTTGCAATTCCTTTGTTTTCTCATTCTCACAAGTAACATGTGCAGTTATTTCTCCACTGTCTGACTCATCATCATCCTTTGACTTGTATTTGTCATATGAGTAATCTCTCAGTATCATTCCCTCAACGAATGCACCCATGTGTTCTACTTCTACTCCGGCAAATTTTACTGTCAAAGTTTTGCCATGAATTTTCTTGAGACTTGCTGTAACTTTAGCTCCTGCATCTCGCATTGACTGCAAAGTTGCTTCATCTTGCTTACCGATACCAGCAAGCATAGCCTTACCTCCTTCAGTTCCAGCAAGTGTCATCACGGTTCCTGATTTTCCTTTGAAGTCGCCTGCGCTGAGTATTAATTCAATTTGACTTTTCAGACTGCGATGAACGCCTTCTTCAGTTCCCTCTGCCATACTTTTACTGTCCTGCCAAACGGGAAGAACGAGTGTTCCATTGATATTTCCATTGGTGTCTACTATCACCTTCATTGTCTCACCAATGCAATGCAGACGCATTTGGCTCTTGAAGATGCGCATTAAAAGGTCTAATCAAGTAATTCTGCTTCAATTGTAGAATTGTCAATAATTTCAAGCGGTTTTTCTTCCCTCGACCACCAAAATGCAAAGGCCAACGCTGCTAGAGGAATTGCACCCACCTGCAGCATCCATGTTAGAGTGGAGGAAGAAAAACTACTGGTTGTTATCTTTGTATAAGCGATATCAACGGTTTCGTTTACGAACTTGGAGGAATGAATAACCCGCTTCTGATAAGATAATCTCCACTCCCCGCCGTCGTGATCAAATCCACTACTGGATACAATAGCTTGACTGGTTGCATTCGCAGTGAAGTTATCAGATTCCCAAAGTATCTCATTGCCAGTAACATATTGCAATGTTGCGTTTCTAGTGCTCGCCCTTCCAAGATTATTTACTGTAAATGTTACATCTTCGCCCTGTATACTGAGCTCCTCGACAACCAGACGTGCTCTCCAATACCAAGTATTAGTGATTAAGTAGCGCATGACGTCTAATTCTTCACTCAAGCGATCATTTACATCTTCAAAAGTGAACAACAAAAATTGGTCATCATCTGTCTCGAAAGTAAATGTAGGGAATCCCATTACGCCATAACCGTAATCTCGACTAGTACCACAGTTAGGATATAATCCTTGATTCGCATTTTGCATGGGAATATCTGAAATATTTTCATTAACATCATCTCTAATTCCGTGGAATAATTCCCAATCTGATGGTTGCTCTGGCCATTTACCCCATGGATATAGGATAATCCAAACTCCTGTATGCATGGTTACATACAAATCTGCATCTGTAACATATGTGTTCATGTATTCAGCATTTGCTTTTGTTTCTGGTTCGCTAAATGGACCTGCCCCTGGGGCGAAGGGGTCGCTTGGTGAACAATTATCCCAGAAATGGTCATAATTGCGGTTCAAATCTATTCCTGTTGGAACTGGCTCGCTGACCAAGGGGTTAGCGGCAGTTGTTAGGTTGAGATTGTGTCTTGTATCTGCATCGTTACCGTCTGGGTTCAGCATAATCAATATGTGAAGTTCCGTGTTTTGCAATACTGTGATCGCTTCTTCGCTACCAGCATTCCATTCATTAATGTAAAATTTCGCAGTCAGCCAAGCCAATGCGGTTCCTAGATATTCATTACCATGATGTCCGCCATCTATGTAGACTATTTCTTTGGCTTCGCCGTTAGCTTTAGTTTCATTTGACCAGTCTGAGAGGACCACCATCCATAATTCTCTACCTAAGTAAGACTGGCCAATACTCGACAGGGTCACGATGTCAGGATTATCCTCTGCCCAGTTATTTACCTCCTGTGTTAGTGCAGCATATGACATGAATATGTGATTATCAACTGGCTCACCTGGCCAGTTCTGCTCAGCAACAGCCATACTCGGGGCTACTACCAAGAATGCGAGAAATACGGCCAGTCCGCGCATATATCCCCCCAGCGAATGACCCATCATGAATATGACTGTTAGTTATGCAATATTTACCGAATTTTCTTGAAGAAAATTCATATTGCAAATTTAATTTCTTAATTGAAAAATTAGTCGGTTATGAAACCGAATAGAATCGGTGCTACGATAGTCGCATCTGATTCTATAATATGCATGGGAGTTCCTGGTGCCAACTTACCCCATGTGATTTTCTCACTTGGTGGAGCTCCCGAATATCCTCCATACGAAGTTGTAGATTCTGAGATTTGGGCAAACCAACCCCACATTGGTGTATTCTGATTCAAATCCTGTCGAAGCATAGGAACTACGCAGATAGGAAAGTCTCCTGCAATTCCTCCACCAATTTGTAAAAACCCGAAAGGTTGGTTCGATTTTTGGTAAAATTCCGCCAAGTGAATCATATAGTCTATCCCAGTTTTCACATTTGACCTGTCAATATTTCCACTGATGCAGTGCGCTGCAAATATATTCCCAAGAGTTGAGTCTTCCCAACCAGGAACATAGATAGGAATACCAGTTTCTTTTGCTGCAATCAACCAAGAATCGGTTGGAGGGATTTCAAATTCAAGACCATCTAAAATCGCCATTACATGTTCATGTGGAAATGCAGGGCCTTTCTTCCATTGATTGAGAATTTTGTCTTCTATGTGACGTATCGCTTGTTCTTCAGGAATACATGTATCTGTTACTCTGTTGTATCCAGCCTCATGCAACATGGCCTCATCCTCCTGACTTAAATTACGCCAATCAGGTATCTTTTTGTAACTAGAATGAGCCACTAAATTGAATACTTCCTCTTCTAAGTTGGCGCCTGTACAGGTTATTGCGTGTACTTTTCCAGCTCTAATAACTGGTGCCAGTGATCGCCCAATTTCTGCTGTAGACATGGCTCCAGCAAGTGTTACCATCAATCTTCCATCATCATCCAAAAATTTCTGCAATGACTGTGCACAATGTCGCAATGCACCTGCATTAAAATGACGGAAATGGCGATTGACAAATCCTCTGATTCCATCGCTAACTGGCTCGGTTAGAAATCTTTCAACACGCATACGTTGATTGATTTCTATCTCTGGGTATTTGCCTTTGAGCCCCTCCTCTATTACCTGAATTATTCTTGCAGGATCTGTTTTCCCGCAAGAAAATGCATCAATAGCTAACATACCTAATTCTGAATAAGAGTGTGCGCTAACATGACTCTCGTCAAGCAAAACAACGGCAGCAAATCCAATTGGTGAAACACTGCCATCAAAATTCTCAATGTGGGAGTGAACCCGACGTGCGCCTGACAAGTCAACCGCTTGCTCCATTAGAGACAACATCCAAGACCCTTCAACCCCTACTATTCCAGTGCAGTCAAGTATTATGTGAGCGCCATTAGCCATTTTTTCACCTCGTTTTTGCTATTTGTGCTGAAATAATCTTTGTGACGATCATAGCAGCAGTAAACTGCGTTAGTGGAGTTTCCTTTTGAGGCACAATCTCGTTGACGTCTGCGCTCAAGACGTTACAATTAGCGAATACCGTCTCAATTGTGTGAATCACATGCCAAAAAGAAAGCCCTCCTGGAACCGGCGTTCCTGTTGCCGGAACATATGAACCATCGAGCCCATCAATATCGATTGTCAAATGGACTGGACCTTTGATTTTTTCAATAGAAGATAGCCAATTAGACCAGTGTAATTCTCCTTCCAGCGGATTCGTGATGTCGCGTGCGAACGCTGTATGAATTCTATCATCGTTCTTAATCATCTCCAATTCCTCTAAACAATAGGCTCTTACTCCAATTTGATGAACTGCAAGCGCCCCCTCATCCAGAGATCTAGATATGGAACAAGCATGCGAATATGGGTCCCCATCCAATTCGCTTCTAAGGTCCGCATGAGCATCAATCTGAATTAATGTCACCTTTTGAGGACACCCCCGTAAGATGGCAGGCAATATGCCATGCTCTCCTCCCAAAAAAACTGGAAAGGCTCCGCTATCATACAATTTAGTAGAATATTTGGCTATACCATCAAGTTGCTCTTGCAATGATCCACCTTCGCCATCCCAAGGGTCTACAGTCTTGATTACCTTACCAGCAGGAAGTTCTTCTCCCAGCAAATCATCATACAGTTCAACTTGCTGTGATGCTTCTATACACGCCTTAGGACCATCGATTGTTCCTTGACCATACGAAGTAGTTAATTCATATGGAACGGGTGCAATTATGATGTCTGCAACTCCATCCTCATCAGGCAGCCCAAGGAAATTTAGCCTCGGAGAGCAGTCACCCATGCGACAATCGGGATTATTTCCCCCTTTGAACTGCTCGATTCCAAAAAAATCACCGCTGGGTTAATATGGGACTTCAACCAATATACATAATACGCACCGGGGAAAGTAGCCGACTCGGCTATCAACGGGCTGAGGTGATTTAATGGGTATGACAATGGCAGAACTTACAGAAGCGATACGACAACACATTGACATGGAAATGGACCCAGAGGTCGCATGTGGTATGGCGGAACACGCTCTAGGTTTCTTCGGTTTTTACGATCGAATTATTGACAATGCATTAGAACCAACAGATAGGAACCTGTTTTACATGTTCCAAGATTATGATTTATTGACAACAGAATCGGAAGAAACAACTCTTTGGGATGGCAGAGAGTGGAGAATTCACTACTGGAGGTTTAAGCCAGAACTCAAAGAGCGTGTAGAGGCGTATATGAATCGGGAAGTCGAGGTAGTAGAAATTGACCCGTTCGGAGATGTTTACGGAGACGGAGGCAATATTTGGATGAGAGAAGGTGACAAACCTGTGAATCCAAATGCATTTACCTCCGACCATTGGGGTTGAACAAAGCTACGCAAGTTTTGAAGATGAGTGGGCCCTCCTTGTGGACATGAAAGCAAGAGTTACTCTGTTGGTGCTACTGTTTGTAGTTTCTACAATTCCATTCGCAAGTGCAGAGGATGAAACAGAGGTTACAATCAATACTGATTGGACTGAAGAACACGCTTACATTATCAAAGGCGAAGTTGAACTTTCCCAAATTGCGGCATCTCATACTCGTTCTGGAAATGCGCTAGACGTAGGACTAATCTATGATACAACGGGAACGGACCTCAGAGTTATCCTGAACACAACGATATCTTATGGAGATGAGATTAAGATTACAGCTGGTGACACTACCAGAGACATTCTGGTAGGATTATGGGGTCAGCCAATGGATGACCATGAGGTAACACTGAACTCAGACTGGATTATGGACCAACAATGGGAAAACGAAAACGGAAGTCAGAAGTATATCCTTTCCTTTAACGGGCAAGGGTGGCAGCAAAGGATTGCGAACAGTCTCGATTCTTGGGAAAGAGGTAACGGAACTTTAGTCATATTATCTAACACAGGAGAGGGAAAAACTTCAATGAATGTTGATCTCGATTCCGTATGGAAAAATGAAACTACTGTTGACGGTGCCATGACTGCACAAGTATTCGATGCAAGAGGAAATGGGATTATCGAAATTGACACTAATAGCGATGAGGGAAATCTCCAGATTCAGGGTATAATTAGCGATGCTTGGATAAATCGGAGTATGATAGATAATATCATTGACGAAAGATTCAGGCTTGAAGCTAATGGGACAATCTCACTACTCGCTGAAGATGATGATGGAATAATGGACTTGGATGGTGAATTAGCTGTTTTGTTCATAGAAACATGGGACTCAAATGGGTCAAGAGTATTGTCCCACACACAGTTTGAAGCTACTGCGGACATGATGATTGAGAACAATGATTCTAGAATGGATATATCACTCGATAATTTCGAATCAACTGAAAGGTGGGAAGAAGGTGTGAGAACCGATCACTTCAACCTAATGTCTGGGCATGGTTCTTTCGGATTTTCAGATTCAGACGATAATGCAAGCATCCAAATTAATGGAACCGTTCATGATTTCCATATCGAAATCGAAGACGGAATGATGATTGTTGATGATTTACATGTTGACGGAAGAATTACGGGAGATGCTCAGGGCACGTTTGGAGTTGTTAGGGGAATAGAGCAAGAGGCTACACAAACTAACAAATCTGGGACAATGTTTGATGTAGTCATAGTTCACCAGGAGGAATGGTTCAACGTAACTGGTATCGCAGCTCTTCCAAATTCAAACTTGGGTGCAGGAGCACACCACAACGAATCATGGTCATATGATGCCAAACAGGCCGACTGGGACAATAGAACCATCAGAACCGTTTGGGAACAAACTGGACCAGACCCGAGCAGTGGAGATATTATCCATGAAAACTCCCCCTTACAGACCTCACCAGAGCAGCCAACTGTCGAAGAAGCAATTGGGGATGTAACAGTAAGCAGAGAAACTGGTTTGTCTCCTATAACAGCACAATCTGGGGACGTTTTTACACTAGACAGTCAGGATGGAATGGAAATGACTGTAACTGCTGGAGCCCCTATGACAGTTCAAATAGACGGACACTTGGTTGATACTGTTTATTGGACTGGTATATATTCTGGTGAAGTTAATGGATCCGCATCTGGCAATCTTATAGTCGATGGTCCGCTATCTGGATTAAATGTAGAAATAAATCGAAATTTTCAAATTGAGTTTGGAGAGGAAGGAGAGCTGGTATACTTAACCGAAAATCAATCTGTTAACAGAGTCATTTCGCCCTCGATAATATCGATTTATGACAACACCGAGCCGGTTATTGAATCAATATCTCTAGCACAAGGGGTAGTTACAGGAGAGGGAGGAGCTCCAGGCTATCTTGAAGTAGAAGTCTCGGATATCGATTTTAACGTAGAAAGCGTTCATATTGATGCAAGTTCTCTTGGGATTAATGAAACAATTACTCTAAACGATAGAGGATTAGATGGAGATCGTATCATTGGTGATGATATCTGGACCACTGAAATTTCTGTAAAGGGACTAGAATTTGGTGAATTAGAAATCAATGTAACTGCGATTGATGTTTTTGCCGAATTTGACTCGGAGCTAGCTAACATTACTGTAATTAATCAAGCCCCTAGACTTCTTTCGTTTGAAGCCGTACCAACTATTCTTTCAAGAGGTGAAATTATGATTATAAACGCTGAAGTCATTGACGGTCACGGAGTCAGCTCAGTATCTGTTGATTTCAGAGAGTATGGCGGCAATATGACCGAACTAAACCGAGTTGGAGAACTCTGGATTGGGCAGGTAGAAATCCCAATAGGCATGAGTCCAGGCAAGCACATTTTCAAGATACGAATGATTGATGGAGAGGGTTCATCCATTATTGTTGAAAGAACATCGGCCTCAGGTCAGCACCACGAAGAATCTTCAACCGATGAAGACTTAGAAGTCACAATCCAGAATGAAGCACCAACGATCAATGTAGGTGAGACAAGAATAATTGAAATTGGAGATGAAGAAGTTGAATACACTCTCACAATTGAGGTAAGCGATCCTGATGGTTTGTTCTGGGTTAAAGTTAATCTCGATTCGCTCGCTCCCCCCGGACAATCAAAATCATGGCTTTCAATGACATCAAATAACGATGGAACTTATTCGATCAAGTTTACAGTAAAAACATACATTGCTCTGGGAACTTATGAGATAAGGGTAAAGGCCATGGACTCATATGAATCACAATCTGGTGAAGAATCATTATCTATTACACTGCAAGCACCTAATGATGAAAAAATAGACTCGAGCCAATCAAATATTTTGACATTGGCGGCGGTTATTGGATTGGGGATATTGGTAATAATCGGTGCTATTGCATATGTTATGAGGGGCTCAGATAAAGAAGGCGGTTTTGGCGGGTTTGGAGAGGTATGAGATTATCAAATAACGGCCGACAACCGTTTATACCTCCTTCCAATCCGCAAGTCTACCTAGCGAGAGTAGTGTAGTGGTTATCACCGAGCGTTGCCAACGCTTGAACCCGGGTTCGAGTCCCGGCTCTCGCACCACATAATTGCAAACAGTTAATCTCAAGCCAACCAGTTACTATCAGGCTCTACCATTTTTTCCTCCTACTATGCGCGACTATTGCTTAGACCTATTCTAGTGTTGGAATACAAACAATGCGACTGATTTTTCTCCGTGCTGTAGAACTCCAACCTGTTCAAAGCCATGCCTAATATGAAACCGCATAGAGCCGGGATTTGGAGGATGGATGTTTACTTCTGCTGTCACAGGAACTCCTATTCCTTTGGACCATTTTTTCACATAATCGTATAAGTTTGAACCAATATTTTGATTTTGATAATCTGATTTCACTGCTATTCGATCTACATACAGGAATTTTTCATATCTTTGGTTGAACCAAGCATAATTTAAACTTCCGTAGTCAGTTCTTGGGGGTAGACAAATTACAAATCCAAGCAATTGGTCATGAGAATATACTCCTACTGCTAATGAAGAATAATCAAGCAGTGATTTGATTTCTTCCTGTGATACCTTACCAGTGCCTGGTAATCCTTCTTCATTTATCTCCCAGATAGACTGTAAATCACTACGTTCTAAGTTCCTAATTTCCATACTCATTCCTCGGCAACGTTGTTTACAACATCAGCTATCAAAGTCATAAACATAGTTCGCAGCTGGACCATAGGCCTCCATCCATCGCCAGTTAAATCCAACAAAATCTCATGCAAAGGAGACAAGTCTGGTCTTTGTTTACCCACATAGGATATTGGTTTTGGCTCCATTCCTGCAATTTGATGACCAAATAGCGTTTCGGCAGTAAACTCACCTGACTGCCCCTGATTTGTTCTCTCCCATAACATATCAAATTCGGCTTTGGAATCTTCTGGAAGCCATTCCCTTCGTCCACACATGTGAATTGATTTAGGCTTTATTCCAGCTTTAATCAAATGCGAGATGGCGTTTGCTGCATCTGTAACACTCAACCAAAATCTTGAGTTTGATGTTTCGTGATTTTTTCCAACTATCCATTGGCGGATTTCTGGAGCCAGCCATTTGTCAACTCGTGTTGGAACTATGTCATGAAGAATTATATCTCTACCAACTACTATGTCTGCTTCAGACCCATCAAAGGATATTGAAAACCCCGTTCCTTGATCAAGTAATTTACAATTGGTATATTTTAGAACTGATTGATTTCTAAAATAATGGCTACTTTCTTCAGCGATAACATCAATATCCATTGAAAGTAATTTGTCTACGACGGCTTCACCTAGTGAACACTTTGCACCAATCACAAGTATTGCCATCAAGCTGTGCTAGATGGTAAATCTAAAAGAGATTATCATTGTAAATTTATCAATACGTTTTTTTAATTTTCAATTGGAAATTTGCCATTTTTCATTCCTCAAAAAAAAATTATGCGACATCAATTAAAAATAGAATTATGTTGTCCTCACTAAAATTGAAATTTTATCGTTTATCCAATTGGCCTAGGATAAATTATGCGTCAAACTCAATTGGAAAAGTGTTATTTTTTACAGTCAACTATAATAGTCGTCACTGTTGAGGCCCTATTAACCAAAACACAAATGGTCAAGG
>MDSY01131680.1_pt1 | contig 22359 bp, 22 predicted proteins | sample 811131 | NCBI WGS metagenome assembly MDSY01 (sample SAMN05326643, study PRJNA326480) | marine metagenome | isolation source: seawater | place: Atlantic Ocean: South West | collected 2010 | reverse complement strand
ATAGGAGATGCCATAAGGTGACCTTCCTCCTCCCCATAATTCTTCTGAAGAAACGTTATCGTTTGAATGTCCTGACATGCTGCAAATGGATTGCGAATTTGTTGGGCAAATTTAATAAATCATTCCTGAATGAGTGCCCTTTTTTTAATTAGAGTGTCTTGACGGCTTATCAAGAATGATTCTATGTTAAATGAATGCGGTTTTTGAATTAATTATTTGATAAATAGTAAGACAAATAGCGCCAGCCAAAGTGCGCCTAAAAAATGCCAGAATATACTTAAAACCTTAAGCCGAACAGTGTCCTCAGGGTTGATTTTCCCCTTTAAAACACGAAACAAGTTAACACAGAGATAAGCGATTCCCAATACCAAATGCAAGATATGAATCAAGATTAAGGCCCATATATAAGAAGCGCTGGAATTCGTGCGATGAATCACATCAGAAGTGATAGGGCGAACCATTAAAGGATCGTTTGGCGCGTAAAAGGCGCCTGTTTCATCGTTGAAAAGGATGGGTGTGCCGTTAATTCGCACATCATAATCTTCGCCATAAACCGCTCCGTTTTCAATTAATTCGTTTATTCTGTTCCAGGAATAAGCAGCGAGACCATCTTCATTCTTTTCCGTTCCAAAGCCGCTTCCGATTTGGGCCAAAGACTTCCATCCAGAGTATTGCGTCACGGTAAAACCAACCCCCAGAATGAGCGTTACGATCAAAAGCATTTTAGATCGGTTTACATTTCCCCCTTTCATCGCTTTCAATGAAGCAAAGAGCGAAATGGAAGAAGCCACAATAAGTGCATTGCTCACCCACAAAGCTGTAGGGGGAGTTAAATGGACCCAGTACTGACCTATACTACTTACGAGATACGCACTTACTAGACCTCCAAACATCATGGTCACAGAGAAAATGATAAAGGCCATAAGCATAATCTTAGAGCTGTCAGTTACCTTTTTGTCGTTAGAAGGATCGTACGCTGTTGTTGGATTGTTTTCCATGAAAAAATTGATTTAACTAAATCGGGGTTTTATCCAGTACGTATGTGATTTGTACCAGAGGAAGATATATAAAACTAGCAAACATTAATTTACGTGCATCTGATCGGTCAAGTGTAATCGACAATCTCCAAGCAAACCATGAGAATCCCAAACCTGATATGATTGCAACAACTAATGCAACGTTTCCAACCATTGGAATGCCGTTGGGCAATGCCCAAGGAAGGAGACTCATAGGAATACAGAACAGTGTGTAGAGTAAGATCAACGAAGCAGAACGTTCTGTCAGTCCAGAGTTAAATGGCAACATTTTATATCCCACTTTTGAATAATCTTCGTGCGCAAGCCATGCAATTGCCCAAAAATGTGGGAATTGCCACATAAATTGTACTGCGAACAAAGTGCCCGGTTCAACACCAAACTCTCCAGTTGCAGCGACATAACCTATCATCGGAGGCAATGCGCCGGGGATGGCTCCCACAAATACGCAAAGAGATGATTTGGCTTTAAGAGGTGTATATACAAACGCATACAGCACGAATGAGATGAATCCCAATATGGCAGTGCTGCTATTCAAAAGATACAGGAAGTAGATGCCAGAAATTCCAGCGCCGATACTCAGAATCAGCGCATGATTAATCGTCATTCTACCTGAAGGCAATGGACGGTTTTGTGTCCGAGCCATAATGGCGTCGTTGTTGCACTCTATGATTTGATTAAACCCACTCGATGCTCCGGTTAATAAACACCCGCCTCCAATAAGCAATAGTAAATTTCCAACTTCAACATTTTCCACGCCCATACACCATCCCAAAACGGATGAAAGAACGACAAAAAATCCCAGGCGAACTTTAAAAAGCGTACCGATATCTTTTAGAAGTGAAGGGGTCTTTTCTTTTGTCATTTGAAGCAAATAATCAGAGACAAAAGTACGTCAGGAATTACCAGTCTCGCCCTTCTAATACGCGCGTATTTCTGATGCCCAATTGTACTCTAAACGCATTCCATGGAACAATACTTGCTCCTGCTCCTGCGTCATCAACAATGTGAGACTCCACTCTCATGGATCCCCTGGCAAACACTTCAATGCCAGCCACATTAAACTTCTCTCCTATGGCGCGAGCGATGTCAATAGATATTCTTTGAAATTCGGACCCCACTCCTTGCAGGAACAAATGACCGTCATCACTTTCTCGATCTAGGTAACTCCGAAAGATGTCAGAGCCTGAAGCGTATCCAGTGGAGGGGTCGAGCCCACGATAAACCCTTTCTATTGCTAGTCTCACTGTATATTCTTCTTTAACCACCCATTTGATTCGGAGTATGATGTCCGCAAAATTTGATCCCAAGGGGTGAGCCAAAGGTTTTCGCGCATGTGTCCAAGCAACAGTTTCAGATGCATGAGAATAGGTAAAGGGCCTTACGACAGAACCTTCAATAAGACATCCCCATTTGCCATTTCTAGAATTGATGCTGCCACCTGCCAATACCCCCCATTTGTTCCCCCACCAACTTGTTCCTTCAACAAGCTTGGATGTGAGAAGTTCATCAAAAAGAATCTGACCATATGCTGTTTTTTGATTTGGACTTCTCTTTCCATATCCACGCCAAATCAACTGTGCGCCTATAAGCGCGTTGTCGGATGACCCAAGTGCATATTCTGAGGGTCGAAAGGCGACAACTGGAATGAGATAGGATGGCTCGATGCGGTGATTTACGCCCACATCATTGCTTTGCCATTTTACAGCCCCGAAAAGAGCACCAGAAAAACCACCTCCCAATCCGACGTCCACCATGTGCGCTGCCACCCAACCAATTTCATTTGAATCAATGAGTTCCATAGGGTGAAGTGTTCGAAGCAGTATATGTGTGTAGTTTACAGGTCCCGCATCAATAAAGAGTCGCAAATATGAAGATGGCGCCATGGATCTGTCGAAATACAAGGATCTGATTCCGGGCCCCCAATGGTGTGGACCATGTCCTATCGCAAACTCAACAGACGGAGACAACTTGATCGATGTCCGGAAGTTTAGCCGGTCAACTTGCAGCGCCCTAACAGAACCCGCCCCAGGGTTCGCACCTGTTACAGCACCTACTCCATCGAATCTTCCCCACTTCACTCCAGCGTCATACAGATGCTGGGGGACAGGTAGTTTCCATCTTTCTGCAGAGATTTCGTAATGAAACACATCATTGATATCGCCGGATGTTCTAAGCCCAATAATTGAAGCGTTACCAGCATTGTCCCCCTGAATAAATTTATATTCACCATCGACATTCACTCCAGAAAAGGAACCATAATCCCTCATGCTCACGCCATTTTCTCCACTTCCGTGCACATCTCCCGCCCAATCTGAAAGCGGTTGAATACACGGAACCATGGCTTCGAGGGAGTCTGCAATATTCCAAGCGCGAATGGCTTCACTATCTAGCGGAGTGAACCAGGTCGGAGTACGTGTAGATTGCGCCGAAAAAGAATTTATTACGAGTAATCCCAATACGTATAACACACCACATTCAGCCCTTAAAAATGTCATTTCATTTTTAATTTAGGCAGCAACATAGGTAATGCCCCGATTAAAATAGCACACCCCATGTAGGCTAAAAAATGTGTGGTAGGATTAAACCACGTGAACATGGCATGGATGTTTAAGAATGATATAAATGAGAATAAAACAGATCCCATCCAAATCAGGATGGATGTCTTTCGATGCCCATACCCTTTTCCAATGAGAATGTGATGAATGTGAAGTTTGTCGGGAGCAAACGGAGAGACTCCTCGACATACACGAAGGAAGAATACCCGAATGGTATCTACCAAGGGGTAAGCAAGTATTCCCATTGCCAATACTGGCTTGGATACTCCTTGAAGCGGCTCAGGTGTCATTTCCATAGGTGTTCCAATGACTTTGACTGCCAGAACGAATGTGATTAATCCGACAATAAGAGAACCACTGTCTCCCATGAAAATTCGCGCGGGATGGAAATTAAAAATAAGAAACCCCAAGAGCGCTCCTCCCAGAGATGCCGATACAATTGCGGATCCTGGTTGATTTGTGCTGTGAAACCAATATGTAAATGCAGCCATAGCTACAACACCCCATCCTCCTGCTAAGCCATCCACACCATCTATGAGATTGATTGCATTGACGATCACAACATACACGAATAACGAGAACAGATAACTCACATAAATAGGGATGGTTTCTACCCCGAAAAGACCATAAAACCCTTCTATTCTAATATCTGCAAGCACAATAATCATACCGCCAATAAGAATATGAATCATTAGTTTTTTCATGGGGTCGATGCCGATGACATCATCTTTCAGTCCCATAAAGAATATAGGAACAGCTGTTGACAGAACGACAATCCAAGGCCTGAATGTTTGCAAGGGAATCTCTGAAATGGTAAGCCAAGCAAGTGCAGAGAATATCGTTGCTGCGAAAATGATCACCCCACCCACGTTGGGTGTTGATTTGTCGTGAAGCTTTCTGTCGTTTCCCGGTTTATCCACAAGTTGTTTTAAACGCGCCACTTTAATAAGTGGTGGCATGCCAAATAAAACAGTGATAAATGAGGTTAATATGCTGACAATGACAAGTGACATATGTGTAGATAGAGGGTGTAAGTTAGGGGTTATTGATTAATGATTCCGTGGGTGATTCCGAGGGACATCATCCATCCTGAAGGTCCCTCAGATAAAGGGTCCACTTGAAAGAGATGCTCAAAAGAAAGCATACCACACAAATCCCAATCCTTGAGAATCACCCGGCTGATATTTGCTTTGATCCACTTCAGGTCATAGTCGTACTGTACGCTTTTAAGTGAGCCACACTCGGAATAAAGAATCCACTTGGGCAAAAGTTTATTTCGATACTCAGCGCACATAACGGAGGATTTACTTTGGCCTCCTGTCATTATGCCTAATGGGATTCCTGAATGAGACCATTCTGTGCCACCATCTCCACCGTATAAACCTGCTTGAGTGACGAAGTGGTGTATGCCAACCTTTGTGTTTTTTCGAGAATATTCGCCACCCACCTGCCATGAAACACCTTCTTCCGATGTAGATGATTTGGCCATTTCCCAGATAAATCGAAAGTCATGAAACAATGTGAATCCTGATAGGGAGATGGCTTGGATATGGCTGCTGGAACTTGTGTCTTGAGACACTTCTTTTGCCCTTCCGAATAACATCGCTATTCCCCATGAGTCAGAGGTGTATTTGCCAGTACTAACCATGCCCTGCATCCTGTTGAATAGAGGTTCTGTCGTACTCCCCATAGGTCCTCGCTCATCTCCGACCCACTGAAAGGCGCAGACATCAAAATGTAGTTTTGTATTTTCCCATCCCATTTTTGCAGTGGGGTAGGGGACGTCATCTTTATTCAACAAAAGCGGGGCGTGTGACCATCCAAAACTTTGTGCTTCATTTGACAGCCGAGCGTGAAACCCTTTGGCTTCGTCTTTGCCCACATTTTCTGACCACTCAATAAACCCAGTTGCTCTTGCGACATCTACTTTCAGGGGCGAATCCGTCTCGGTTAAAGAAGAAATCGTCTTGAAACGACCCCAACCGGGCAATCTGTTAGATTGTCTTGAGAAATCTGTCAGAAATGGACTTAAGATAGATTGTCGCTCTAAAAGCTCGCCTCCCGCTTTGAAGTGGTCGTCAATGGTGGCCTTAAATTTTGCACCACGAATGTTATTGACGCCATGAAAATCCTGCCCCACCAGATATAAAAAACTGATTGAAGGATCAACAACAACGAGTGCTCTTTCAGATTCAAGGGTGATGGCATGTGATGTGATTGAATATGAAGTCGTGTTTTGAGCATACAGGGATGGGGATAGAAAAAGTGTAAAAATGAATATCTGAATGATGTCACGTCGTCCAGAGTCGCCATTCAAATTATTTTTCATGAGAAAGATAGTCTGCATATACAGATTCAATTCCTTGTCTTAACGTAATAGAAGCTTTCCATCCCATCTCGTTGATGCGATCTACATTGAGAAGTTTCCGTGGTGTTCCGTCGGGCTTTGAGGTATCCCAAATGACATCACCTTGATATCCCACAACATCTGCGATTGTCAAAGCAAGTTCTTTAATGGTGAGATCTTCTCCGGTTCCGATGTTTATCCAACCCTCTGAATTGTGGTGGTCCATCAGATGTAAAAGCCCTTTTGCAAGATCATCTACGTGTAAAAACTCTCTCTTTGGAGATCCCGACCCCCAACAGACAACTTCTTTTTTCCCGTCCCTTGCCGCTTCATGAAAACGCCTCATGAGAGCGGGGAGAACGTGGCTGTTTTCTGGGTGATAATTATCTCCAGGACCATACAAATTTGTGGGCATTGCAGAAATAAAATTACACCCGTGCTGTTTTCTAAAGGCATCACACATTTTGAGGCCTGCGATCTTTGCAATTGCATAAGCTTCATTTGTGGGCTCTAAAGGTCCCGTGAGGAGTGCTTCTTCAGAGATAGGTTGTGAGGCCAAACGTGGATAGATGCATGAACTACCTAGAAAAAGCAGTTTCTCAACACCGTGTTTATGTGATGCGTCAATGACGTTTGTTGTCATGAGGATGTTATCTACCAAAAAATCTGCAGGATATGTAGTATTCGCATGTATTCCACCCACTTTTGCAGCAGCCAAGTAAACGACTTCAGGTTTTTCGTTTTTAAAAAACTGATCGACCTCAGTTCTATTTCTAAGGTCGAGTTCTTTGGAGGTTCTTGTCACAATATTTGATGCTCCTTTATCTTTCAATGCCCTGACAATGGCGGAACCTACCATTCCCTTATGCCCCGCTACGAATGTGATTTTGCTCGACTCCATATTATTGAAAGATATTCATGTGCATTGATGAACTCAACTGTTTAAATCAAAAGCGTTTCTAAAACCATCACCAACCCATGTAAAGGCAAGTACTAAACTAGCTATTAATGCGCCTGGAAAAACTGCAAGCCAAGCTAAATCTGTCGTAAGTAGATGGTAATGTTCTTTGACAATATTACCCCATGAAGGCACGGGAATCCGCGCGCCAACCCCTAAAAAACTTAACCCAGCTTCGATTAATATCGCTGCTGCGAAGTTTGCTGCTGCCACAACGATAATTGGTCCCAATGCATTTGGCAGCATGTGTCTGAACATAATTCGGAAGTCTGAGAGTCCCAGTGCCTGAGCTGCTTGAACATATTCCAATTCCCTTAATGACATAAATTGCCCCCGCACTATTCTCGCAACTTCGACCCACATTGTAAGTCCAATTGCGACAAAAACCTGCCAAAACCCTTTGCCGAATGCCAGTGTGATTGCAAGGACCATCAGCAACGTGGGAACAGTCCAAACCACCTGTAAAAACCAGCTCACCACAGCATCAACACGTCCCCCTTTAAACCCAGCCCAAGCACCAAGAAACAAACCGATGATTAAACTAATCGCCACTGCAATACCCGCTACAGAAAGTGAAATTGCACTTCCAGCCATAAGACGACTTAAAAAATCTCTGCCATATCGATCACTTCCCAGATGGTACGTAAATGCTGTGCCATCGATTTGAACCTCTGTTCCAGGTTTAAGCAGACTGTATTCCAAATGTTGATCATTCGCATTCGGAGTGGGGTCAGGTCTGAAAAGCGGACCCGCAACGGCGACAACAATCCACAATGCAATCCATAACCCGCCTGTTGTGGCGAGTTTATTCGATTTCATTGTTTCCCAAATATTCACGATTCGAAGTTCGGTAAATTCATTTCCATTTGGGCGGATTAATCAGACCAAATATGAACACTGCAGGAACTTGAAAGGGATATATGATCGATAGGATGAGCCAATCAATTGCAGTGGTCCTTATTCGATACCATTTGGTGACATTTTTTGTGAAAATAATATCGATTGCTGCCCGACCAAACCACAGCATCAAGATTTCTGTTAATGACGCAAAACGTGTTAGAAACAAAAGCAGAATAACTATTTGTGTAGCAGCAACAAACGCGACCCAAATTGATGTTATTAATGCACCGTTGTGAGTGTAATATTTGGCCTTGGAACCCCAACGAAACCGTTGGCTTAGCAAGTGAGCCAAACTTTCTGCCGGATGTGTGTCTACGCAACTGTTGAACTCGTGCGACCAAAACACCTTATTTCCATTTTCAATGATTCCGTGAACAGCAAAAACATCGTCACCGGATTCGATTTCGGAATGCATCTGTTCATTTCGGGGATAGAGGTCGACGCGAATAGCCAAATTTGCGGCACTGGCCATAGCCGTTTTTCCATTTAATGAGGTAGACGCCGCCCATCCCATCATTGCTGCGTAGTCTATACTTTCGATTCCGCCATTCATGATTCGAACTGGTCCAGCAATGGCACCAACCTTTCCATCGGCATGACTTGAAATGCAAAGGCCCATAGATTCCAACCATTTTTCTGGGCATATCACATCGGCATCAGTTGTAATCACCCATTTTGTTTGTGCATTTTTAATCCCCGTTCTAATGGCGGCCTTTTTCCCGCTTTTTTTATTTGCGATAACAGATATCTTTAATTGGCTTTGTTTTGACAATAACCGTGCAACCTGTAATGTCGAATCGGTACTGTTGTCGTCTACAACAATGATTTCTGCTGCGGAAGTTGTCTGGCGCGCCAATCCTTTTAAAAAAACTTCCAATCGATGCGCTTCATTTTTACAAGCGACAATAACTGTGAGCGGTTCTATTTCGTCGTTCCCCACTGTTTCACTTTTATGATTAGTCTCTGAGGCACTTAACCGAATAAAACGAGACAGCCATTGCCCAACGATTGTCGCGTGAGTTATCAAGATTAAGATTATGACTATGAATAGCATTATGCGAGAATACGATGAAGGTGTGTTGTAATTTGGCCTAAATAATGAAAAAGTCAGAAAGAATTATACTCGGGATAGATCCAGGCACCACCATTATGGGGTATGGCATCATTAAAGTGACTGGGAAATCTGAATTGGAGATGATTGAAATGGGTGCGTTACATCTCTCAAAGTATCCTGATCATGCGCTGAAACTCAAAAAGATATTTGACAGGTGTGTGCAATTAATTGACACACATGCGCCTGATGAAATGGCTGTAGAAGCGCCTTTCTTCGGGAAAAATGTACAATCTATGTTGAAGTTAGGAAGAGCCCAGGGTGTCGCTTTTGCTGCCGCTCTAAGCAGAGACCTACATATTGCAGAATATGCGCCAAGAAAAATAAAAAAATCCGTCACAGGTTCTGGTGCGGCTTCTAAAGAACAGGTAAGCGCAATGGTTCAGCGGATTTTCAAGATTCCACAAAGTTCGATGCCGAACAATCTTGACGCCACTGATGGCATAGCTGTGGCGCTTTGTCATCATTATCAATTGTCTTCTCCTGAAATGAAACGAGGAGTGAGTGGCTGGAAGGCATTTGTTAAAGAAAATCCTACCAGAGTAAATAGCTGAAAATAAGCATATTAACATTACGTTGTTGTGTTTTTTATCAATCAACTGTAACTTTTCTTGAGAAGAATACGTATATTATTCCTGAAGCAATTAGGTTTTAACAGTTTACTTGTTTTCATTCAATAGCAAGAAGGGCCACCTAACGAGGTGGCCCTTTTTTATTTTATTAATGTTTTGGGTTTTAAGCTAAAATTCCCTTCAGAATTCTAGAAATTAACTCGGGTATTTCAATTTCCGCACATCTTAATTGTTGGGGAAGAATGCTCTCATCGGTAAATCCAGGTACAGAATTGATTTCTAGCACTGCGGGGTTTTCTCCATTTACAAGAATGATATCAACGCGAACCATCCCTTTGCACTTTAAAATTTCAGTGGCTTGCATGACAGTGTCTTGTATTATCGCTTGAGATGCTGATGAAATTTTCGCTGGTGTAATTTCTAGACTTCTTCCTTCATACTTGGCCGCGTAGTCAAAAAAGACATTCTCACTCTTTATTTCTGTAACTGGCAAAACCATCTGTGTGCCGTTTTCATTAGGAACGACGCCTACGGAAAATTCGCGTCCCTCTAGAAGTGACTCTATCAAGACAGAAGGACATTCTGTGTCAAATGCGAATTCAATAGCCGCTCTTAGATTCATTGTGTTTTCTACGCGAGTGATGCCAAGGCTGGATCCGCCTTTGTTTGGTTTTACAAAACAGGGGATCTTTACAATTTGAGCGATTTCACTTAGTTGTGTTTCGGAAAGAACTTCTTCTCGTTTAATTTCGATTGACTCAGCAACACATATTCCCTTTGCTCTAAGCGTGTTGTTTGCTTTGAATTTATTGAACGTCAATCGGACAGAATCCGAGCATCCAGTAGTGAAGGGGATTCCAAGGGTCTCAAAATATTTTTGGAGTATGCCATCTTCACCGGGGGTGCCATGAACCATTATGAAAACTGCATCAAATGTGTTTTGAACACCTTCTGAATCTTTCCAAGTAAAGGATTTTTGATCAATGTCAGCTCTGGTATTTCCATCTAACTCTACCCACCATAGGTCTCTGTCTATTCTGACTGTATACGGTGTATACTTTGAGGTGTCAAAATTGCGGACGATGTTAGAAGCACTCTTGATTGAGATAGCCGCTTCTCCTGAATAACCTCCTGCTAGAACTGCTATCTTCGGTAATCCATTGTGATTCATGCCTTGCGTATTTTCTGGAAAGTTACCCTTCTTGCGTTCCCGTTACGCTGAGAATCTCAAGAAGTTTTAACACCTTATTATGGACCTCTTCATGATTACTTCCAGTCACAGTGACGTGGCCCATTTTACGAAAGGGTTTGACTTGTGATTTTCCGTAAAGATGTGGATGAACACCGGACATGTCAATGGCCTCTTGGAGTCTTTCATAAACCGGTGCCCCAAAAGCGTCAGCTGCTCCCAAAAGATTGATCATTCCTGCGACCTCGTGTAATTTTGATACATTGCCTAGAGGAAGGTCTGCAACAACTCTGAGATGTTGCGCAAATTGCGACGTCTGATTTGATTCAATGGTGTGATGACCACTGTTGTGCGTACGTGGCGCAATTTCGTTCACAAAAAGATCGCCTGTTTTACTCAAGAATAGCTCAACCGCCATGAATCCGACAAAGTCCATGGCTTCAACGACATTGAGTGCGAGGTCTTTTGCCTTCTGTGTGAGGGAATCGTCAATTTGTGCGGGCGCAAATAATGAGGAGACAAGGTTTGCATTTGGATCGAATATTGATTCAACAATGGGATAAATAGCTGTAGCCCCAGCTGAATTTCTGGCGACGATTACACCAAGCTCTTTGTCAATATCGACGGCTTGCTCAAGAACACTGGCTTCCGAAAATCTTTTTTGATCGATATCTGATTCGCTTTTCAATATTTGTACCCCTTTGCCATCGTATCCTCCAACTCTTAACTTCTGTACTACAGGAAAACCCATTCCCGTGAGACAACCACCCTCATCAATGAGCGTAAAGTCAGCAGTAGGAATCTTGTGTTTGGCGAAAAATTGTTTTTGCAATCCTTTGTCTTGAATAAGTGCGATATGGTTTGGCTTAGGAATCACACGCACTCCAGAAGCTTCTAGTCGACGCAATCCTTCAACGCTCACATGTTCAATTTCGATGGTAATGACATCAAGATCCTTCCCGAAGTCATACACAGCATCTGAATCGTTTAGATCCCCCTGTATGAATCGGTGGGTTAAGCTTCTACAAGGTGCTTCATGAGAAGGGTCCATCACTTCCACACGCATATCTAGGTCTATGGCTGTTTGAATCATCATGCGCCCCAATTGGCCTCCGCCAAGAACGCCAATTCTAAAAGTAGGGCCCGTATTTAAACTTGTTAAATCTTTTCTTAACATATCGCAAAGATATCGGATAGATTTCCGACTTTCGTAAAATGGAAAAACTTGATTCAATTATTTTAGGTAACTCTATTACAGAATGGCTTATAGCACTTGCGTATATTGTAGGGAGCGTCATTGTAGCCCGTATCGTTTACGCTATTTTTTCAAAAGTTGTAAAAAAATATACTGCCTCTACTGTAAATGATCTTGATGACAAGATCGCAGATCAAATAGAGGAACCCATTTCTCTTGCCTTTGTTTTGTTGGGCTTTTGGCTTGCGTACTCACATCTTGTTTTTGAAGATAGCGGCGAGACAATAGGTAAGGTATTTCAAATTGCCTTTGTTCTAGATCTCACATGGCTTGTTTCTAGGGTATTGGATTCTATTGTTGAGAGTCTGCTTTTAAGGTCTGCAAAGCTTTCAACATCATCAATGATCAATCAGATTGGACCTATTCTAAGAAAAACTGTCAGGTCTTTCGTGTGGATTTTAGGTGTCATCACGGCGATGAATAACGCGGGATTTGATGTCGGCGCGATGCTTGCAGGAGTTGGAATAGGCGGACTTGCTATGGCTATGGCTGCAAAGGATTTCGTGGCCAACATCTTCGGAGGGATCACGGTGTTTGTGGACAAGCCATTTAAAGTGGGGGATAGAATTGTGGTAGATGGGATTGATGGCACGGTCCAGGAGATTGGAATACGCTCGTCCCGCCTGATTACCCTTCAAGGTCGAATGGTAACGATTCCCAACAACAGTTTTACGAATTCAGCAGTAGAAAACATTACGGCAGAGCCTTCTCGAAAGGTTTCTATTACGCTGGGCCTTACATATGACACCTCTCCTGAGAAAGTTCAATTGGCGGTTGCGATCTTAAAAGACATTGTGGGCAATCATTCCGATACGGAGAATGATTTTACAGTATGGTTTAGCGCCTTTGGCGATTTCAGTTTAAACGTGAGTTGCACCTATTATATTAACAAAACAGGACATTGGGCTGATACGCCAGGCGAGATCAACATGCAGATACTTGAGAAATTTAATGCTGAGAAATTAGACTTTGCTTTCCCAACTCAAACCATTTTAACACAGTCCTCATGATTAATTATGATGTAAGCATCCTGCCCTCTGAGGCAAGGTATTGGTTTATGATTCTTGGGGCTTTGGTCTGCGGATTTCTCTTTGTAAAATATTTCGATAATTTATCCCAAGAGAAGAGAGAGCCTTATCTCAAACGACTTGGTGTGGTGCTTCTTTTAACGGCAAGCTTTCTCCCTATTTATACCATTCTCATCCCTGAACATCTCTTTTCGTTTCATCGATCTTTGCCGCTTCATTTTTGTTCATTGAACATCTGGCTTATAGGTGTGAATTGTTTTGTCAGGTCCAGGAACCTGTTCGTATATACGTTTTTTATGGGAATTATCGGTGGCTTTTATTCTGTTTTGACACCTTTACTTACTGTCGGAGATGCACCCTTGGTAATTGTTCATTACATCATTGTCCATACGGCATTATTTACAGTTCCTATTGTAATGATTCGTTTGTACGGGATGCGATTGAAGTATTATGACTGGATAAGAGGCTATTTATTCGCAGCGGCCATTTCTACTGTGATGGTTTTCATAAATAGCTTTTTAAATCTGTATGTTGAAAATACGGGTGGTGCACCCGCAAATTATATGTTTGTATCGGTAGCGCCTGCTGTAAGTAACCCATTTTTGTTTGAGGGTTTGGAATGGCCTTTTTATCTCATTCCTATTCATTTTGGTCTTCTCCTCCATATGCTCATCATTAATATAATATACAGAAAAAGAGAAAAAAATACCATCGTAACCCAACCACAACTTTGGCAATAATCATGTTCATCCCTCAAGAGTTGTTCACGTGCTTTCAACGATGTGAATTCTTAAGGCCTACATAATTTATCTTCGACCTATGAAGGCATACTTAAATTTGCTTGAACATCTATTGGAAAATGGTGTTAAGCGTGAAGATCGAACTGGCACAGGTACTTTAGGGTGCTTTGGGTACCAAATGAGATTTGATTTATCGGAGGGATTTCCTGTAACGACCACCAAAAAACTCCATCTCAGAAGTATTATTCACGAACTCCTTTGGTTTATACAAGGGGACACCAACATCAAATATCTCAAAGACAATGGCGTGAGAATTTGGGATGATTGGGCAGATGAGAATGGTGATTTGGGCCCCGTATATGGTTATCAGTGGCGGTCTTGGCCTAATCCAGATGGCTCGACAACAGATCAAATAGTTAAGGTCATTGACTCCCTTAAAAACAACCCTTATTCTCGGAGACACGTCGTGAGCGCATGGAATCCAAGTTTTATAGACGATATGGCTCTCCCACCTTGTCACTGTTTGTTTCAATTTCACGTGAGTGAGGGGAGGCTTAATTGCCAGTTATATCAACGTTCTGCCGATACTTTTTTAGGTGTCCCATTTAATATCGCTTCTTATTCGCTCTTGACGATGATGATGGCTCAGGTGTGTGATTTAGAACCCGGAGAGTTCGTTCATACGTTCGGGGACGTCCATTTATATTCGAATCACGTAGCTCAGGCACGCGAACAGCTTTCCAGGACGCCTGGGCCGCTCCCGAAAATGATCTTAAACCCAGATGTCAAGAGTTTGTTCGATTTCAAACATGAAGATTTCACTTTGGTAGACTATACCCCTCAAGCCCACATTAAAGCTCCCATTGCAGTATGACAAATCGCAACAACATGCGGATCAGTATCATTGCAGCTGTTGCTGACAATGGAGTCATTGGTCAAGACAATGATTTGGCGTGGTCTTTGCCTGATGACATGGCATTTTTCAAAGAGATTACACGTGGTCGCCATGTTGTTATGGGCAGACGCAACTATGAGAGCATTCCGCATAAATACCGTCCTCTTCCTGGGCGACCGAACATTGTTTTGAGCCATAACTCTGAATATGATGCTTCTCCTGCTCACCTTGTATCATCACTTGATGATGCAATAGACATTGCCGCGACAGCGAAAGAGTCGGAGTGTTTTATCATTGGGGGTGGTCAAATCTATACCATGGCTTTAGATGCTGGTGTGATTGATACAATGTATCTTACTCATGTTCACGGCTCTCCGAAAGGTGATGCCTTTTTCCCTGAATTTGACCCTCAAGAATGGACCATGCAAGTCATAGATAATCATCCCGAAGATGAACGCCATGAATTTTCATTTACGATTTGTAGATATGATCGTAAACAGGCCTAATTCTCAGTGAAATGAATGATATTTTTCTAGGAGCGACACACATAACAGACTTGGCGGGCTTCGATCATATTCTTTTTCTCGTCGCATTAGCTGCTTCATACGACCTCACCAAATTAGGACGTATGGCGTTGCTTGCAACTGCTTTTACGATAGGTCATTCGCTCACTTTGTTTCTGGCTGGACTTGATCTTGTTCGCGCGTCTTTGTCGTGGATTGAATTTCTAATTCCTGTGACAATCTTAGCAATGTCTATCCTTCAAATTGGTGGCACATCCTTTGACTTGTCTCTTAAAAAGCAAGCATCACGGGCTTATGTCCGAAATTCCATCTATCTCATTACGGCGCTTTTTGGATTAATTCATGGGCTTGGCTTTTCTTCATTTTATCGCATCGCAGCTGACAGAGGGGCAGGGATTGTTCTCCCGTTACTCAAGTTCAATCTCGGAGTAGAACTTGGTCAGCTCCTGATTCTCACTGTTACCCTCGCCATATTCTCGCTCGGTCGTGCATTCGGTGTCACACCTAGATCTCAACAACTCGTCATTGGTGGTGCAACATTTGGACTTGCCGCAATGATGGCAATTGAGAATTTTCCAATCTAGAAATTCATAGATTAAGTTTTAGTTTTCTGGTTCGTGTCCTATGGCTATTTATTATAAGATAAACACACACGCCTTATCTTTGAACGATGCGCTTCGTCCTTATCGCTTTTATTAGACTATATCAAACAATTATAAGCCCTTTGCTGGGTTCAAATTGTCGTCATCATCCCACATGTTCCGCATATGGAATAGAATCTTTGAAAGTATGGGGAGCTTGGAAGGGTTTAGGGTTAACATTGCGTAGAATTACAAAGTGTCACCCATGGGGAACCTCTGGAAACGATCCCGTCCCTCGCAAAACACCCACATTCTCGAAAGTGTCTTCGTGCCAAACAACCTGCAATCAATCAGATTCATAAATAAAATATTCAACAACGATTAACTATGAAAGCATTTATTACAACCTTCACAATTAGTATTTCTATTTTGAGTTTCCTTTTTTTAGGATCTTGTTCTGAACAACAGCCAAGTGAGCCATCGGTTGCACGCGTCAATGCGATTGCGATACATGATGACAGTGGAAGATTGGCCAAAGAATTTCATGTCAGACTCGCAAGCCAATTTGCCGTCACAGAAAATACAGACAGTTTGTTTAATAAACTGGCCGAATTGGACGCGCGCTATGTGGTATGGAGTAAGACGTTAGTCAAGCTTCCTGGAACTGCTTGTAATCACGAAGAAGGAGAACATCATCACCACGATCATGCAGCGGAAGCAAAATTGGAAGAACTTTCTGACGAAGAACTTTTAGAACTTCAGGAAGCGATTCAAGCAGAGTTGATGATGATCATTAATGATTTCGATGTTTTAGTATCTCCAAAATAAGCCTTTTGATGAATTCCCTTTCTTTTGTTGTCTCAATGGTGAAGTCAGCGATATGTACCATGTTGTTTCTTCTTGCGGGCTTTTTCCACGCTCAAACTGACATGACAGATCAGGTCCCTCTGAATGTACGGATAGGTCCTGCTCAAACCACAGAAGGCTTTCAACCATGCGAACCCAGTATTGCGATCAGTTTAAAGAACCCTGATATTGTGGTTGCAGGAAGCATCTTAGACAATGTATACCGTTCTACTGACGGCGGTTACACTTGGGAGCACAATACATTAAAGTCACCATATGGCGTATACGGAGACCCTTGTGTCGTCGCATCTCCAAATGGAGATTTCTATTATTTACATCTGAGTAATCCCGAAGGGAAGGGATGGGCAAGTGAGATGCTTCTTGATAGAATTGTTTGTCAGCATTCAAAAAGCAAAGGCAAGAGGTGGAGTAAAGGAGGAAGTATTGGTCAAGACCACCCTAAAGATCAAGACAAAGAATGGGCTGTGGTATCTTTAGATGGTGAGCGTATTCACGCTTGTTGGACTCAATTTGACAAGTATAACAGCCAAGAGCCGAATGATTCGACAATTATTTTATGCAGTTTTGCAGGCCGCAACGGAAAAAATTGGTCTGAGCCCATTCGGGTGAGTGAAAAGGCAGGCAATTGCCTTGATGATGATGAAACAACAGAGGGAGCTGTTCCTTCTGTTGGACCAAACGGTGAGATTTACGTGGCTTGGGCAGTAGATGAAACGATTTGGTTTGACCGAAGCTTCGATAAAGGAGAGACATGGATGGCACATGATATTGCAGCGGCTGATATTGTGGGGGGTTGGGCCCAAACCGTTTCTGCAATTGGACGTGTAAATGGAATGCCCGTGACAGGAGTGGACTTAAGTCCAGAGTCTCCTTACAATGGAAGAATTTATATCAATTGGACGGATGCACGCAATGGGAGCGATGACCTTGACGTATTTATTTGCTACTCCGACGACAATGGCACAACTTGGTCACCTCCAACCCGAGTCAATAATGATCAAGCAGGGAGTCAGCAGTTTTTCACTTGGATGGCAGTAGATCCAGTATCTGGAAGCATTCATATCGTCTTTTATGACCGTCGTGGTCACGATGATGAAACAACTGATGTGTATGTAGCGAGTTCAAGTGACGGTGCCCTTACATGGACGAATCGCCTCGTTTCAGAATCTTCATTTCTACCTCAAGGCGAAGTATTCTTCGGCGATTACAATAATATCTCTGCGTTTGATGGCCACGTTCGTCCGATTTGGACCCGAGAAGTCAACGGCATCTTAACAGTAATGACCGCTATTCTTGAAGTAGAATAATTTATTTCGTGATCTTAAAGATATGTCTCTGGTTAAATGTGTGCCGCGTAAAGACATATCCCAAAACGAAAAAAGGAAATCCATTTAGGATATAATTACCTTGCCGCAACAGTTGCATTAAGATTGTTACAAAAATAGCAGTAGAAATAAGCCACAAAACGGGGTCTTCAGGCACGCGAGGGATGAAGTTTCTTTTGAGAAAAATGAATACGAGTATCCCTCCAAAAAGACCTAACTCAGACAATATCCGAAGTAACATCGAACTCGCATCCTGAGCGTTTTGAGTACGGTAATGGTATTCGACACCCTTATTCCCAAGTGAATATTTCTCTGTGGCAATCGGATGTGTTCCCAACCCTGTTCCGAAAAGCGGGTTTTCTTTTAAATTCATCCATGTGATATACGCGTGGTTAAAGAGGATAAATGAGGATCCATGAAAATCACCTGTTTGTTTCTCTTCAGTCGACACTGACAGAACACCCTGATACCTGTCTTCTAGCTCGGGCACCTGAAAAATGACAACCCGTGCAAAAATCAAAATGAACGGGATAATGATTGCATACCGGATTGCGCCATGCCTCAGAAGAAGCAATATTCCTCCGAGAAACAGTCCCAAAAAAGCAATCGCGCTATATGTGAGTAGCAAAGCAAGAATAAATACAAGAGATTTTCTTTTTGTGAGGTATGCAATCCCTATTCCACTTTGACTTTTAACAACCAAACGAAACATGGCTACAACACCGGCTGGCAAAACGATATTCGCAAAATATGTAGGCTCACCTAATGTACTGGCTAATCGTATTCCGATAGAGGCATCAATGGTATCAAGATAAATGAATAATTGAAGGAAATTTAGAAGATTGTTTCCTAAAAAGGAATCGACAAAAAGTAGAAGCCCTATAACTGAGACGACATATGCACCTTTTAAATAAATCGTAAAAAGCCGTTCGACATTGTATTCGAAATGTCTCCAAACATATGCGTAGAACACATATGGCAGTAAAATACTCCCTGCCACCTTGATATATATGCTATTTGGTATGGCACCAGTTATTGCGCCACTGGCCCCGACAATTAAGACAAAGACCACCCAAGCTAATTCTCTAAATGGCACCTTGTATATAATGAGAAAGATCGGTAACAGGAGGTAAAATGCAATAAATGGACCATACCCGAGTGCGCCTGGAAACAAGATGAATGTGTACCTAAAGAGAAAAATTGGAATGAAACAAAGTATGATTATCGCATTTTCAACATTGAAAATACGTCCAAATAGCGAAGTAGCTTTTTGCGTCATCACCCCAGTGCCTCTCTAATTTGTCTGGCAGTATCGGCAAGTGAATCTTGTGATAACTCTAGTTTCGTTCTTTCAAAATTAATGTCTCCAATTGAATTTAATGGGATGAGGTGTATATGCGCATGAGGCACTTCTAGGCCTATCACTGCGACTCCTATTCTTTTACAGGGCACAACCTTTTCAATCGCAGAAGAAATTGTTTTCGAAAATATATTTATTTGCGAGATTTCTTCATCGTTCAAGTCAAAGTATTTATCTACTTCCCGTTTGGGAACGATCAGAGTGTGGCCAACAGCCAATGGAGCAATATCTAAAAAAGCAAAACACGTTTCATTCTCCGCAATTTTATGACAAGGAATTTCACCAGAAATAATTTTACTGAAAATGCTAGCCATTTCTTTTTATCTAGAAATTTCAAGTATTTCAAAAAGAAGAACGCCTGCAGGAATTTCTATTTCAGCGATATCTCCAACGGACTTGCCCAGTAGACCTTTTCCAATTGGAGAGTCTATGGATATTTTCTTTTCCGACAGATTTGCTTCGTTTTGAGCGACTAACGTGTACGTTACTTCCGCCCCATTTTTTTGATTTCGAATCTTTACAATACTTAAAATAAAGACCTTGCTGTTGTCAATTTTACTGTCATCAATGATTCTCGCATTTGCAAGCAAGTTTTCCATCTTCGCAATCTTTGCTTCCAAGTGTCCTTGTGCATCTTTTGCTGCGTCGTATTCTGCATTCTCGCTCAGATCACCTTTGTCAATAGCCTCTCCTATTTGAGCACTAATTTTTGGGCGTTCGACACTAACGAGATGATGTACCTCATCTTTTAGGGCTTTATATCCTTCTTCTGTGTAGTATGAAATGTCAGACATATTGTAAGATATGTATATAAAGAACAAGAGGGTCTTTGTAGACCCTCTTTATTCAGTATGTATGTTAAAGAGGTCTTTTAAATCGTGATCTTCAGGCCAACGGAGTGAGTGCCGTTAAAAGGATTTGTAGTCCTGTATGAGTAGTCCAAACCAATCACCGACCCATTGGATCCCGTAGGGACTTTAAGGGTAAGACCACCTGCAGGTCCAGTATAAGCTGTTGTTGCGTTGTCGTCAGAGAATAGCCCTTGTTCCCAAAGATATCCTGCTCTGAGTTCTAAATTGTCTCCGATACGTGTTTCAACACCAAATCCCAATTGATCTTTCGTAAATGAGTTTGAGGTAAACATTCCGTTAAGCTCAAGCACCATATTCTCAGATTTCAGAACGTCATACGCCACACCAATATTCACAAGCGAAGGCAACTCATACTTTTCAGATCTTTGAAGTACCGTGAGCGAATTTGCAGACCCTTGTGGTGTTGCAGTCGTAGTGAGTCCATCACCAGCATATCGCATAGGAGGTCCTACGTTTCTGAGTGATATCCCAAATCTCATATTGTCATCTTCGCCAGTCACATATCTGATACCTGCATCAAAAGCAACGCCGCTGGCTTTTACATTTGAAATGGACTCACTTATGAGCCTAAGCGTGAATCCAGCATAAATCGAGTTAGAAAATGCTTTCGCAAAGCTGACACCAATCCTAGAGAAACTGGGAGAAAAAGTACCTATGCCGCCTTCAGGAAGGTCCTCTGTCGTAATCGGGATGTCACCAAACGACATGCTTGAGACTGTAATGCCAAGTACTCCAGCATCCCCAATTCTAGTCGCAAAACCGACTGAATTTAAGCTGATTCCACTTCCACCTAAGTACTGAGAATTTGCTGTTATGAGCTCGTTTTTATCGATAAAGGAAAGACCTGCTACATTTGTGAAAACAGATTCTAAGCCCTGTATGCTCGCCATGTTAGCACCCGCCAATCCATTTGATGCAGCCCATGGATTAATGAGCAGTTGACTTGCACCCGCAGAGCCAGCTCTGTCAGGGTTTCCAGCCCATACCGAACCTAGTCCGAGGGTGGCTATTAAAATGATACTTAATTGCTTTTTCATATCAGAAATTATCTAGGTCTATTGGACGCATGACACCAAACCATTTTAGGACTTTTTGGCCAATACCTGGTACATCCACATGTATGATATAAACCCCACCTGCGATTGGCACGTTTCTTTGATTCTTTAAATCCCAATCCACAAATGTAAGTGGGTCTGTCTTGTAGTATTGTCTCACGAGTGTTCCACTGAGGTTGTAAATACTCACCGTACATACCTCTGGTAAATTCGTAATCTTTACACGGTTGTCAAGCTTGCTTGTTTCGTATTTGCTGTACGCATAATACGGATTTGGAACGACCCCTATCACATCAAGGACACTCGTCAGGGTGCTGTCATTCTCTGTACCCGTTGCCACAGTCTTCGTAGAGAAGGTGTAGAGTGGATTCCAGTTGTTATCCGCTTGAGCAGTTTCAGAAACATCAGCGACCAAAGGTGAGTACTTTTCATATGCCTTCGAGATCCTTAGTTTCACACGTGCTCTTCCAGGGATAAGTCCATCTTCAACGGAAAGCATTGGGAAGTCGTCATTCGAGAGAGAGGACCCTACCCATGTACAAGCTCTGAAGACTCTTCTGACGTTCGTTGTAGAGTTGTCTGTCTCCAAGTTGGTATACAGATAAGTTCCTGCATCATACGAAGGCATACGGTTGGAAGAACCTTCCTCAAATTGAGAGTTCTTAAAGACGTAAATCCAGTGCTGTCCACCTGCGTATACAGCGCCTCCTTGGCCTCCTCCTCCGCTATAAATTCTCGCAGAAGGGTTGAAGATCATGTCGTTTCCGTTATCTGCTCCCAACCATGAATCCTCTCCGAATGCCATGTTTAGGCGTTCTCCCGTACCCACGTCAATAGAATAACCAGGGAACCAACTCATCCCCACCGGCTGACCGCCATTGGGGTTCGCTTCTGAACCGTTGTACCCAGAGTCACCAGGCTGACGTCCTTTCTTATCTACAGATGCATGGCGACGTAGTCGCATCTTCTCGGGATCGTCACCGTCATAGGCTTTTTGAGCAAGCGCCTCTACAGGTTGCATCTCAAGAACAGGACAACGCGTCCAAAGCGTTTTATCACTCGTAAAGACAACATCTACATTGTTCAACCCACTAATCCCAGAGAAAGGACTGAGGTCCCCCTCAAGGCCTTTTATGGTAGGGGCAATGTTCGGTATCTGAACGGTTTCTCCCGTTAAAAGGGTCACGT
>MDSY01030208.1_pt1 | contig 22362 bp, 21 predicted proteins | sample 811131 | NCBI WGS metagenome assembly MDSY01 (sample SAMN05326643, study PRJNA326480) | marine metagenome | isolation source: seawater | place: Atlantic Ocean: South West | collected 2010 | reverse complement strand
CAGGAAAGCTAATACGGTATTCGCCAACAAAAGCACGTAAGGCATCGAGCGTCATAACTTGGTGGTGTTCAAAAACCGTATGCAGCCCAATGATTTGAACAGATTCGTTGTCTCGGTACAGTTGCTCAATAGCAACTGTTTGAGGAATACCATGAGAAACACAACCAGGGCACAGCATTTGAAATGCATGAATGACTACGATTTTACCCTTTAAACCACTTATGGTGAGAGGTGCATCGCTATTTATCCATGCTGAGATTTGCAGTTCTTTTGCTGTAATCAAGTTGCTGCTATTAGCCAGCATAATTGACTCCTTGCTATTGGTTAGTTTTCCCTGAAAGGCTTAAATCTCCGGAGGCTATATCCATGGCATCGACGACACAAAGTAGGGGTGCGTGAACGCTTTGATTAACTCTTAAGCCGGCAGTGACACCATCGAAACTAGCAGATCTAACACTTTCAATGTTATTGAAAGGAATAGAAACTTCTATATTTTTGTTGGCTAAAATAGGATCCCAGCCTGGGCTATCCAGAAGAATAGGGAGTCCTGGCCATGTTTTAGGCAGTTTGGGTTTGGCGCCTTTAGGAATATCGACAACGCCCAATGCGCCTTCGCCGCATTGTTCGTTTGCTTGTAATACTACCCAGTGACTGTGCCATAAATCACCGTCGTTATTAGGATCACTATCGCCATTCTCGTCATACAGAGGCGTGTCATCAAAATCAGCATGTGAAGTGACCGCCAAGGCTAAAATACCGGCATCTTTTTCAAATCCTACTTCAGCTGCATTGATGCTGGTAGGCCAAACATAAGAGTAAACAGAACTGCCGGCCAACTTGCCTGAAGGGGTGGGTTTATTCGCGCCAGCGTTTCCTGACACGCTCATGTGAAATTTCGCAATATTGTTTGTCGTTGTTATTTTTGCATGAACAATATCAAAGCTCAGTGCATCAGGTCCTTTATCCACCGGCATGGGTTCAGCTTGTATCCCGCCGGTATGAATATGATTACTATTCATCATACCCTCATTACTTTGGCAGGCAGCAACAGTGAAAAAACTAGCCACTAATAAGGTTTTTGTTAGATATGAATTTTTCATAGTGATTTCCTTATATTAAATAAAAAACGGTATGCGTAAGCTATAACTATTTCATAACTTTTCCGTATTTTCAATAAGCCAAAAAATGTAAATTATAAAATGTAAAAAATTAGTTTCTGCATGTTTAGTGTCAATCAATGGAAGTCAGCAGCTAGCCTTTCCTATGATTTAATAGCTATAAAAGCAGTGTTAGAAAAAGAAAATGAGTACTGTTGTCATTTTTTAGGATGATAAGTTTTTTGATGGACGCAGTTTGAATGCGAAAAAAACAACAATGTAAAAGATAAATTTTGTAAAATTTAATGCCTAGGTTAAAGATTATTTTGATTAAGGGGGAGGGTGTTAATGGTAGCCATGCAAAGCCTAGCTACCTTTGTTTTATTCAGTGATCGATTAGCTAAATTCATCGGCCGATGATTCAGCCATCACTTCTAAGAACCAATCTGGAAATTGACCAATGAATTTATTGACATCCCAAAAGTCGCTCCATCGATAGACTTTTCCGTCTTTCATTTCATGCATAGTGGCAAAATGGTGCTCGGCTGTTTCGCCGCTTTTAAAGGTCCACTTTTCGGTATGGTCTAAAAAGACGGTATCGCCCTCTGCGACAATATGATGGGTTATTTGCTCTTGTTTCTCAAGATGATTAAAGGCTGTCCCTAATCGCTTAATGGTGTTTTCTGGGCCATGAGCACCCGGATCGTCGGTCGGTATATCTTGGTAAAAAATATCAGGATGCATACAACTTTTCATCGTTTCCCAATCCATTTCTGACAGTGCTTGCCACATTTTTACGACGGTGGCTTTATTTTCTGATGCGCTCATAATATATCCTCGGTGTCGGGTTTCAACGGTCATTATAATGGCTTTTTAATTGGAATCACTTACAGTGTGTTAAGTCCTGTTTCTAACAGGGGACAAGCTTAACGATGTGTTAAGCCCTAGCGTTAAAAATAACGTTAGTATAGTGGTTCCGTATATTTTGAAAAGGCAGTTACTATGGTTACTATTCATCATTTAGAGCGCTCACGCTCAGATCGTATTATTTGGCTTTGTGAAGAGCTTGGCATTGACTACGACATTACTTACCATCAACGCGATCCAGCAACAATGCGAGCTTCAACAACGCTGTGGGCCGTTAATCCGCTGGGCAAGTCTCCGGCTATTGAGCATCAAGGGCAAGTGGTATTTGAGAGTGGCGCTATTATTGAATACCTGTTGTCGACGTTTGGCCCCACGAGTTTAAGCCCATCCCCTGATGCTGAAGGTTATATCGATTATTTGCAATGGCTGCATGCGCCTGAAGCGACAATGACTCTGCCGATTTTGATGCCGATGATTTGTGGCACGATGGGCATTGAGTCTGAGCTTTTACCCTTGTTTGCCGACAGTGAAACTCAGACGATGTATCGTTATTTGAACAGCGAATTGACCCAACGTGACTATATTGCGGGCGGCGATTTCACGGCTGCTGATATCATGCTGTCTTACACACTCATGATGGCGCAAGCCTTAGCCACTAGTGAGCCTGAAAAAGTGTTTTTTGAATACCCCGCACTAACGGCTTACCTTTCTCGCCTGAGGGCGCGACCGGCATACCAGTCGGCGAGTGCCAAATTTTAGCCCAAAAGTTTGCGGCGCTGGCCATGCTTTTGATGGGTTAAAATAAGATCCAAATAATCAGTTTGAATCAATCGGTCAGTAGGTGCTGTTGAGAATGAATCCTAACTTTATGCTAGGTGATTGATTGCCATTTATTTTATTCTAAAACAGGGGCTGAGTGACGCATCGCGATCTCGAACGTTAAGCTCAAAAGAAGCCGCTTTGTTATTGGCTTGTTCTGCAATATCAGTAATAATTAATCAACAATGTCATTAATAACAGGGGTCTACATGTCAGAGTTAATAACACCAGAAGCCGTTCATTTTGGTAAAGATGACTTACCATTTGTCGATATTGGCGGTGGAAATAAGTTAAAAGTCCTGCAGTTGAAGATTGGCGAAGGTATGTGGATTATTGAAAATATATTTCAAGCGGGCTATGAAGTTGAACCGCACAAACACACAGGCCCTGTTTATGGCTATACTCAGTCAGGTGCATGGAAGTATAAAGAATACGATTACGTGAACCGAGCTGGTTCTTTTTTGTATGAGCCCGCTGGTTCATTTCATACCTTGCAGTGCATCGAAGACAATACCAGAGTATGGTTTCAAATGTACGGCTCGAATATTAATCTTGATAATGACGATCAAATTACTTCGATTGCCGACGGCATGGGCACTTTAGAATTTTATTATGCTATGTGCGAGCAATCAGGTTTGCCGCGGCCTAATGTATTGGTTGAATAAAGAGTTAGCGTTTTATTATTTTGACAGGCATGTGTTTTAGGCCATTGACTAAGTTGGAGCGAATTCGTTTGGGTTCACCTTCAAGACTAATGCTTTTGTAGCGTTTAAAGAACTCCTCAAAGAAGATCCGCGTTTCTAATCGTGCCAGGTTAGCGCCCAAGCATAAATGGATGCCGTAACCAAACCCTAGGTGCGGATTTTTTTCACGGTGGATATCAAATTTCATGGGTTGATTGAAGACGGTTTCATCAAAGTTCGCGGACGAATACATCATTACTATCCGATCATCCTGTTTAATTTTTTGACCGGCAATTTCAGTATCACACGTGGCCGTTCGGCGAAAATAATGCAGCGGGCAAGTCCAGCGTAACATTTCTTCAATGGCTTGCGGCAGTTGACTCGGATCAGACTCCAGCGTTGCATAAAACTGAGGATGTTTAATGAGTTCAAGCATGCCGCCAGCAAGTAGACCTCGCGTGGTCTCATTACCCGCTACCGTAATTTGCACAAACAGCGAAGCGAATTCACTTTCAGTCACTTTATGGCCTTCAATTTCTACATTGATGAGAAGAGAAATAAGGTCATCACCGCCACCGTCTTTGCGCTCCATTGCCAGTTGATAACCATAGGCACCCATCTCGGTGCTGGCATTTTGTGTTTGTTCTTCCGTGCCGCCGATATCTGGGTCACTGGCTGAGGTTTGAAAGTCTGACCATTGTCTTAGCTGCGACCACATATCCTGTGGAACGCCCAACAAAGAACCTATGACGGAAGTGGGAAGCTCGCCTGCTAAGTCGTCAACGAATTCACAATTTAATTCATCTTGCTCGAAACGCAGGTCAACTTGGTCAAGAATATTCGTCGTTATTTCCCGTATTTTAGGCTCGAGTTCAGCGAGTAATTTTTTTGTAAAGCGTTTCACGACAGCCCGTCTAATCGGGCCGTGGTTTGGCGGGTCCATCCCCAGTAGTTGACCTTGCGCCTGTTTGAGGATGTCTTTAGGAAGGTCGTCGACAATAACGAAGCCACGCTGCGCTGAAAAAGTATTAAAATCTTTTGACACTGTGACCACGTCAGCGTGACGAGTGACCACCCAGTAACCGCCGCCATCAGGATGACTATGCCAGTGCACGGGCGACTCCTTCCTTAAAAAAGAAAAAGCTTCGTGAGGAACGTCGTTAACATAATTTTCTGGGTTATAAACATCAAGTGTTGTTATATCCATGATTAATTTTTTAATTCTCGTCAGTGATACATACAGTTATCTATATTTTTTTATCATCGAGATGGTACTCGCATTACTCAAATAATGAGGGCCACATTAACTAAGATTAATTCAAAGTATTGATAACTGTTTCAAGCTTATACTATTAACTGTAGGCTTTGTTAAATGGGCTCTATTTTAGCGATGATGCAAATCTAAACTCATATGACTTTAAAGGGTTATGCATTTTGACGATACTAACAAAAGAGGACATTAAAAGTAGTCGTTGGCGGCTGAATATTGATATGCTGAAAATGGCCGCAAAAATTCGAAAAAAAAATCCAAATGATTTTCAATCAGCGACCTTAACTTTTTTTGGACTTGGCGGTAGAGATGATAGGGCGATAATGAGACGCATGGCGAGTGACCCTCAAGGTCAGCGTTTGGTAAGAGAGAGAGTTCCACTACCAGCAGGTATTTTAAAGCCAGAGTTTTATCAAAATTTTCCAGTTGGAAGCCTTGGCCGTATTTACTTTGAACACTGCGATACACTTGGTCTCGACCCCGAATTTTTATCAATTGAAAGTGCTAAGGTTTCTGACACGCTGCCAATCACTGAAACGCATCGTTACGTTTATTACCGGCATCGTGACAGCCATGATTTTTGGCACGTACTGACAGGTTATGGCACCGATATGGCCGGTGAGGCAGGTATCATTGGATGGACTTTTGCTCAAACAGGCAATCGTGCTTACGGCTTAATAGCCTTATTAAATGCCACTTTATGTGCGACAAGAGGCAGGTTTGATGTTTTTAAGACCGCTTGGTCTGGTTTTTTACATGGTAAGAAATCGCCATTATTAATGGTGATCGATTGGGAGGGATATATGGACATGCCGATTGATGTCGTGCGTAAAAGTATCGGCTTATCACTCTCGAACCCCTATCAGCCTTTTGAAATGCAGGACGCACCCGGTGCCGACAAAATAAACCATTAATATTATTAAACTACCTGTTATTATGCGCATTGTTATTCATTATTTTTTTTTAAAATGACAGAAAATCAGCACATAAAAAAATCATAAAGTGAATAGTATAATCTTTCATTGTCTTGTTATTGCAAACCGAAAAAAATATTTGAGGTGGATAGAATTGATACAAAAAAGTAACGGCCTATCAGATGTTGAATGTCAAGAAATCAACCTTTTTGAACAGGAATTACAATCATACATTGGTTCTGAGTCGGGTCCATTTCTATCGTGGGACAGGGTTAATCGAGCGATGATTCGCCATTGGTGTGAAGCGATGGGTGATGCCAATCCGGCGTATTACCATGCCGATGCCGCGGCTCAATTAGGTGCGCCCCAAAACGCGGTTGTTGCGCCGCCAACGATGATGCAGTCGTGGACCATGACGGGGTTTAGTGGCGAGCACCCTCCGGGTTCCGATACCCGAGAGTCGATGCCCGTGATGCCGATCTTTGATCGGCAGGGGTACTTAGCAGTTGTGGCAACGAATTGTGAGCAGGAGTATTTACAGCCCATATGCGAAGGGGATGATATCAATGGACGATCCAGTATCGAATCGGTTTCTAGTCAAAAAACAACTGGTTTAGGGGTGGGTTATTTTGTTACACAGCTAACAGAATTTCGAAATCAGCGGGATGAAGTCGTGGGTAATATGCGATTTAGGATCCTAAAATATAAGCCTCATTCAGCGGTTTCATAGCACGTAAACGTATTAAGTTTAGAGCATAATTATTATGGATTTTACTAAAACAGACATACATGCGTCAGTTGACGTCTTAGCGAATCAAATTTTTCGTGGTCAGGTGAATGATGACTATCTCAAGGCGCGTCGAGAACAGCATCAAGGATTTGATCGCGACTTATGGCGAGTGTTAGCGGATGCCGGCCTATTGGCTGGCACGCTTAGCGAAGAATTTGGCGGCAGTGAAATGAATCTCCTTGAGGTGACAGGTTTACTAGAAGCTCAAGGAGCAGTATTGGCTAAACTACCTCTGTGGCAAAGCATTATAGCTTCACAGCTTATTGACAGTTTTGGTTCTCGCACACAAAAAGCCGCGTTACTGCCTAGCTTGGCTAAGGGAGATACACATCTGAGTCTTGCATTTACAGAAGCTGCTCGAACAGACCTTGAAGACCTGCTAGTGATAGATAGTGATAGTGTCACTGGGCTGGTGAATGACGTGGCTTTTGCTGAAGGGGCCAGCGCCATTGTGCTGCCGTTAAAAGCAGGAAAAAGCACCGTGTTATACCTTCTTGATCCAAGTCAAAAAGGTGTTAATTTGCTGTTGCAAATGGCCAGTAATGATGAAGCACACTACCAATTGCAGCTTGATCGTGTATCAATAGATCCTGCAAACATCATTGCTTCACAGGGTCATAGTGAAGACCTAGTAGAATGGGTATTGCAGCGATGTTATACCGCTATTGCGGCAGTGCAGTTAGGTGTCGTGCAAGAAGCAATAAGGCGCACAGCGATTTACGTCAATGAGCGACATCAATTTAATAAACCTTTATCGAGTTTTCAGGCGGTCAGTCATCGCGCGGCAAATGGGTATATTGATTATTCTTCCCTGCGTGCCTGCGTATGGTTGGCGGCTTGGACATTAAGTGAAGGTAAGGACGCCCGCGCAGAGTCGCGAACAGCAAAATGGTGGGCTTGTGAGGCAGGCCATCGTATTGGTCACACAGCGCAGCACTTACATGGCGGCTTAGGGGCTGACGTTGATTACCCAATTCATCGCTATTTTTTATGGGCAAAGCAATTGGAATTTACCCTCGGCGGCGCACAGCAACAGCTGGCTCAACTGGGTAAGCAACTAGCCGACAATGACAGCTTAGGATTCGTTGTATGACTAACATCACTTACCGTGCTGTACAGGTCGGTGATCAACTGCCTAAATTAGCCGTTGATATTACCGCAAAATTAATTACTGCAACGGCAATTGCTAGCCGTGATTATCAAAATGTTCATCACGATCAAGATGCTGCGCGCGCCTTAGGCTCACCGAATATTTTTATGAATATTTTAACCACAAATGGTTTTGTTGGTCGCTATGTGACTGATTGGACTGGGGCCTTAGGTGTTCTTAAAAAAGTAGCAATTAAGCTCGGTGCGCCTAATTACCCTGGTGACACCATGCAAATGAGTGGTGAGGTCGTTGCAAAGAATGACGTTGATCAATCAGTCGAATTAAAAGTGATTGGAACAAATGATATAGGCCATCACGTGGTGGGCGAGGTGGTCGTTGTACTGCCTTGATTGTTGGAATGAATTAACGTCAATGTTATAAACAGCGAATCAAATGAGTTAACCAATTATGTTTTTAGAACAAACTGATCAACAAATTGCGCTACGCAAAGAAATTAGAGCCTATTTTACTCAGTTAATGACGCCAGCAAATAAGGCAGCCATACAGAACAGAGAAGCGGGCGATGCGTATAAAGATATTATTCAGAAAATTGGCCAAGATGGCTGGTTGACGGTAGGCTGGCCAAAAGAATACGGTGGCAAAGGTTACGGTGCACAAGAATCGTTAATCTTTTTTGAAGAAACACGTATTTCCGGCGCGCCGTTTCCTTTTGTCACGGTCAATACCGTGGGCCCCGCATTAATTGCACATGGGTCTGAGGCACATAAGGCATTTTTCTTGCCAAAGATATCTGCTGGTGAATTGCATTTTTCAATTGGGTATACCGAGCCTAATTCAGGCACCGATTTAGCGTCGTTAACCACTTCTGCAGTATTAGAAGGTGACGAGTATGTGATTAATGGTAACAAAGTGTATACCACCAGTGCTGAAGCTGCGGACTACGTTTTTTTAGCCGCGCGAACGGACCCAGATGTGAGTCAACGACACAAGGGAATAAGTATTTTAATGGTCTCAACTGACCAGCCAGGTTATTCATTTTCACCGATTCATACAGTGGGCGGTCATCGAACCAATGTTACCTACTACGACAATATGCGTTGCCCAACGAACATGATGGCAGGAGAGGTTAACAAAGGCTGGCAATTAATTACATCGCAACTCAATCATGAGCGGGTAGGCCTGGCTGCGGGTAGTATTAATGGCATTGTTTTTTATCAACACGTGCTGCAATGGGCACGCCAATCTGGTGCGAATGGACGTCGGCCTATTGATATTGCTTGGGTACAGATTGCTTTAGCTGAAGCACAAAATATTTTAGAAGCCATGCGAGTCATGAACTGGCAAGCGGCATGGCAAAATGATCAAGGTGAGCCTGACCCCGCTTTTGCTTCCGCCATAAAAGCGGCCAGTGCCGAGGTGGTCATAGAGGTTTACCGTTTATTGCTCGATATCATCGGCTCGCAAGGCATGCTTCAGGCTGGCAGTGCTGGAGCTGCATTGCAAGGCGAGTTAGAAATGGAATATCGAAGTTGTCAAATTAATACTTTCGGCGGTGGCGTGGCTGAAGTGATGCGCGATCTCGTGGCGCGTTTTGGTTTGGATATGAAATCGTATAAGCGCGCATAATGATTTATATAAAACGCTTAAATAAATTGAAGAGTGAGGCCTATGTCTGAAGCATTACGACCTAGAATAGGGGTCAATAAAGATACACAGTTTTTTTGGGACGGCCTTAAACAAGGTAAGTTATTAATTCAACACTGCATTCGTTGTGATCAGCTACAGCACCCACCGGGCCCTTGCTGTAAGCGTTGCCAGTCATTTGAATTGGATGCAATTGTGTCGACGGGTCGCGGTAAGATTCATAGCTTTGTTCGTATGCATCATCCTGTGGCTCCGCCTTTTGAAGCGGGTCATCCAATCGTTTTAGTCGAGCTGGAAGAAGGCACTCGCTTAATCGCTGACTTCATTAACAGTCGTTCCGAGCAGATCTATATCGGAGCCAAAGTTAAAGCAGCGATTACTAAATGTGATGACGAGGTGACGCTAGCCTTGTTTGAACCCGCGTAAATTCGATGCATAGTTTGCGAGTCAAATAACAGAGCAGGTTTACATAGGTATTCATCGCATGAGTAAAAGAACCATTAGTGGTAAGTCGGCAATTGTGGGTATCGGCGCAACAGAGTTCTCTAAACGGTCAGGGCGAAGTGAGATGCGCTTAGCGGTAGAAGCCGTGCTGGCGGCTTGCGCCGATGCAGGTATTCATCCATCAGAAGTGGACGGTATCAGTACTTACACAATGGATAACAACCCTGAGATGGAAGTCCATAGACTTATCGGCGGTAAGGCCTTGAAAATGTTCTCAAGGATTGATTACGGCGGTGGTGCGGCCTGCGGTCCTTTATTGCAGGCAGCAATGGCTGTGGCGACGGGTATTTGTGAATGCGTTGTCGTGTATCGCGCCATGAACGAACGTTCGGAGTATCGTTTTGGTAGCGGCGTTGCTGATCGCGGCGCTGACCCAACTTATGAAACAGCGGCGTTTGGTTGGCACAGCCCGCACGGTCTAATCACCCCAGCATCTTGGGTGGCAATGTCGGCCTCAGCTTACTTGCATAAGTACGGCGCGACGACTGAAGATTTGGGGAGGGTGTCGGTAGGTGGTCGAGCTATGGCGGCAAATAATCCGAACGCCTGGTTTTATCAACAGCCAATTACCTTAGAGGATCACCAAAATAGCCGTTGGATTTGTGAACCTCTGCGATTATTGGACTGCTGCCAAGAATCTGATGGTGCAGTCGCCTGTGTCATCGTGTCTGATGAGCGAGCGAAAGACCTTAAACAAAAGCCAGCCTATATTCGTGGCGCTGCACAGGGGGCCTGTGATGACCAGCAGTCTATGACTTCGTATTATCGCGATGATATCACCCGGTTAACTGAATGTGGCTTGGTCGCTGAACAGCTCTACCAGCAAGCTGGTATTGGTCCCAAAGACATTCAGACGGCTATTATTTATGATCATTTTACTCCTTACGTGATGAGTCAGTTAGAGGAGTACGGCTTTTGTCAGCGCGGGGAGGCGAAAGACTTTTTACGCAGTGGCGAGCATTTACTCAGTGGCTCTTTGCCGATTAATACTCACGGTGGTCAATTAGGCGAAGCCTATATACATGGCATGAACGGAGTGGCTGAAGGGGTTCGACAAATTCGCGGTCAATCGGTGAATCAAGTCGATGATGTAAAGCATGTATTGGTCACCGCTGGCACGGGCGTCCCGACCAGCGGCTTATTGTTGGGTGCTGAAAATTAGCGTTTAACTTGGTATGTCGATGTTTTTAGGTCCCAAGTTTCGGCATTAACACCTGCTTCGCGTAACTTAAATTTTTGTACTTTGCTGGTTGGCGTCATCGGTAAAGACGTAACAAATTCCATGTAGCGTGGCACAAAGTAATGCGGTGCATTGTCATTAATAAATTCTGCTAAAGTTTCATGAGAAAGTTCAGAGCCTTCAATAAGCACCACATTCAGTTTTAATTCATGTTCGCTTTCGACCTCGGCTGAAGCGATTCCGAATGCAGCAATTTCTCTCACATCAGGATGACGAATAGCAACGCTTTCTACTTCCATGGTAGAAATGTTTCTGCCTGCAAAGCGAATAGCGTCCTTTTTTCGGTCAACGAAAAAGAGCGCACCATTAACAGGATCTTTGCGGCCAAGATCGCCAGTACGATACCAATCACCAAAAAAGGCTTCTTTTGTGGCCTGCGGATTATCGAAATAACCGTTTAAAACGACATAAGGCTCTAAAGGTCGGATACAAATCTCACCAATGTTTTCGCCCTCTACTTTTTCGCCATCATCATCCATTAGACAGACATCGCTGTCCTCGACCGCATAACCCAGAGCATGAAGAGGGATATCTTCGCGTTCATCCAGTTGATTGCAGACTAATAGGCATTCACTTTGTCCGAGTCCGCCACGGGTAATTTTTACATCAAATCGCTCTTCAAAACGAGCGCGCTGTTCAGGCGATAGCGGCACAACACCTGAAATACGCAATGTATTATTAGCGTCGGAGTCTTTTTCAGGGGCATTCAATAGAAATACGCCCATCGCACCTAATACAAAACTCTGAGTGGCCTTAAACTGACTAATACGATCCCAAAAAGTGGTGACCGAAAACTTTTGCTCGATGACGCAGGGAATTCCTTCGATCAATGCTCGGTAAATCCCGGTTATCCATGCCGCTGAGTGGTACATGGGTAAGGTATTGTAAATTACATCACCTGCCACTGAATTGTACTGTTTACTGGCACCGTAAATAATAGCGCGTATCCAACAATTGTAGCTTTGCATGACGCCCTTTGATTTGCCTGTGGTGCCTGAGGTCCATAAAATTGAACAAGTATCACCGTAGTCTATAGCGCTTAAGTCAGCGCTGATTTCGTCATTTACCAATAAGCTTTGATAGCTGATGGCTTGATTGAGATCGGATTGCTCTGTGTCACCGACCAAGACAATTTTTTCATCGCCGAGCTTGTCTTGAATTGCAATAATTCGTTCTTGCAATATTTCATCCACGACTAGCACGGTGCACCGGCAGCGCAGGACATTATCGAGCAACCAATCCCCTTTGTACTCAGCATTAATTGGCGTCCAGGCAGCGCCCAGTTTGTTAATCGCCAAGGCCAGTAATACAATTTCAATGTCATTACTGAGCATCAATGCCACGCGATCACCCGCTACTACGCCTAAATTACGCAAGCCCGCGGCTATTTTATTAGTTTTTTTCTCAGCCTCAGAAAAGCTTAATCGGCGACTGTCAGTGATGAGGAATTCGCCGTCAGCATTATGGCTGGCTTGTTGACTTAGTATTGAAGGGAAGGTGCGGTATTGGGTGTCGGTCATATCAACGCGGTGCATGATTTTTCCTCAGAGATAATCGTTAGCGGTAATTTCCACTAGCAGGGTCATGTCAAATATTTTAATCTATGCTAGTACTGTTAGTACCGGATTCGCTATTACCATAATGACAGATTTTTAAGGAATTCTTTCGATTTTTTTTCTTGCCTTACAATTTCATTAATATCTCATAGTTAAGAAAATATAGTCAGGCTATTCAATGTCTTGTTAACGAGGAGCTTTTATTACGAGGCCGGGCATGATTAGGCCAAAAAATTATCTTTAGAATTGCTAATCAATAACTGCGCAAAAAGGGTATCTAATGCGTCTGATTGGCATAAGTCATAGGTACCATCGTGATAAATTGTGGTGTCCATAACCGTCACGCCTAGTAGGCGTCCACGGGTGCTTATGGGGGTGATCTTAATTGGCAAATTCCCCCGGTTCACCAAAAGGCGTAATTATGGTTGTTTTGTTGCCACCAACTATTTCTAAGTCAATCCAGTTAACAGAAGCGGTATGACCATCTCGACGTTCAGTTTGTATTGAAGCCGCATCATTAAACGTATCAGGGTAATGACCCTGGTCAGGCGAGCGGGCTCACGTTCTAAATATAACAGGTAGTACGTTTGGGCTTTGATTGTTCATGTGATGACATAATTCATGGGCACTAGGCTTATGCTTTTCTAAACTGCTTGCTGACGTTGGTTTAAGCGATTGGTCTTGTTCGATGATAAAATTCCAACTCTCATTCAGAAGAATATGACCAGTAATAGCAGATAGACCATTGCTTAAATGAGTTGAGTCGGTTTTTTCTTAAATATTTTAGCGATTTTTTTGGTGTATTTTCTGTCAACAATACTGACGTCGTTAGTGTTTATTAGCCGTTAATGGTGAGAGGCGTCGTATCTATTGTTCGGCTGCGCATTGATTTCGATCAATAAATACACAGTTTTGTGCTCTGCATTGTTCAAAGCTTAACCTTTTCGTTTGTATCGTTTAAAATTAATAGAGTGACTCATTTGTTTCTTTAATGAATGACTTTATTATGAACAAAAGTATAGGTTTAACTGATGAATCAGTATTTTTAGCACAAAAAAACTGTAGTTTTTTTGTGCTAAAAAAAAGGTCTTTAGAAGATTGATCGTCGATAAATGTCTATAGCGAAAGTGGCTACTAACCTTTTTTTTTGTGATGAGGTCTAACGCAACTATAAACACTATTACCAATATTTCCACGATGTAAATTTATTTCATTTGTGTTAAAAAGAATGCTGATCTAACTTCTTGTAACCTGCATATCAAGGTAGTGTCCGTTTAGTTAGTCATAAGTGTGATTTAAAGACTACAATTTTTCAAAACAACAAATAAGGGGATTTACATGCAAGAACTAACAACTATATTAGACCCGAAAGATCTTGTCGGGGTATCATTTTGGATAATTTCAGCTGCTATGACAGCCGCAACATTCTTTTTCTTTATGGAGAGAGACCGTGCTGAAGGCAAATGGAAAACATCACTTTCTGTTGCTGCATTAGTAACAGGTATTGCTGCTATTCATTATTTCTACATGCGCGGTATTTGGATTTCAACGGGTGATAGCCCTACGGTTTATCGCTACGTTGATTGGCTGTTAACTGTACCTTTACAAATCGTTGAATTTTACTTAATTCTTGCTGCTATTACCGTCGTTCGTGCTGCATTATTTTGGAAGCTGTTAATTGCTTCTATTGTCATGCTAGTGTTCGGTTATCTCGGTGAAATCGAAGTGATGAGCGTTTGGCCTGCATTTGCAATTGGTATGGCGGGTTGGTTATACATTATTTATGAAATCTTTGTTGGTGAAGCCAGTCAAGTTAACGCGGCATCAGGCTCTGAAGCTAGCCAAACTGCATTCAACGCCTTGCGTTTGATTGTGACTATCGGTTGGGCTATTTATCCTATCGGTTATATTCTTGGCGTAGGTGATAGCGGCAGTGCTGAGATGTTAAACCTCGTTTACAACTTAGCTGATTTTGTTAATAAAATCGCATTTGGTGTCGTGATCTGGGTTGCTGCAACATCGGGTAGTTCATCTAGTAAAGCTGCATAACACCGTAAATGTTAGGCGGACTTGCTCCCCTTACGGGAGATAAAGAAGAAGATCTGCTAGAGACCGCGTTGCTTGAAGTCGGCTATCATGCCGAAGAAAGCAGCGCGTATCTTGCGGCCCATTACCATCTCGCTTCAGGCGGAGGACGCTCACGATCATCGTTAGCGCTTTCCTTATCAAGAAGATTAAGTATCCACGAATCCGATGCAGTTAAAATTGCAGCCAGTATAGAGCTTTTGCATAACGCCTCCCTTGTTCATGACGATCTCATGGATAAAGATCAAGTTAGAAGGGGCGACAGTGCTGTCTGGGCAAAGTTTGGTGATGAGACTGCCGTATGTTGTGGTGATTTGCTCATTTCAAGGGCCTTCCTGCAATGCTCGAGACTGACTGAGAAAGAAAAAGTTGGTGACTGCATACAGCTATTATCGCAGGCCATCGAAAAGACTATTTACGGTCAATGTTTAGACGTTGATCCACGAGCATGGAGACACTTAGACAGTGATAGTTACTGTCAGAACGTTATTCAAAAAACCATACCATTATTATTTTTATGTTTTGAGTTGCCGCTTGCTTATGCTGATTTCTCCTACCCAATTGAGCTAGTTAAAAAGGCAGTGACCCACTTTGCTTTAGCGTATCAAATCATTGATGATCTTGAAGATCGCGTGATTGATGAAAAAGTAGAACGCAGTAATTATGTTAGCTTATTGGCGCAGTCAATGAGTATTCAAGACGCTGAGTCAATGGCGCGAGAAAAAGCGCGCTACTTAATTAGGCAGTGCGAGACAATAGAGAAGCGCTTGCCAGCCATCGCTATCGGTATTCTAACCCCCGGCATTGAACAGCTGTGTTTCAAATTAGATCGATTATCTAAAGGCTAGTTTCATGTCAAAAGCAGTTGTTATTGGCGGAGGGTTCGGCGGTATAGCAGCCGCTCTTCGTATGCGTGCCAAGGGTTATCAAGTTACTTTAATTGATCGCTGTGATGAATTAGGCGGTCGAGCGCAAGTATTTAAGCGCAATGGTTTTACCTTTGATGCTGGCCCCACGGTGATTACCGCACCCTACTTGTTTAACGAATTATTCGACTTATTCGATAAAGATCTCACAGACTACATCAATTTTGTGCCGGTCGAGCCTTGGTATCGCTTTGCTTACCCTGACGGCAGCACTTTTGACTATGGCGGCACCCTTGAGGACACACTTCTAGAAATAGAGAAAATCTCTCCTGTGGATGTGCTAGGTTACAAAAAACTGTTAGCCGTATCAGAAAAGATTTTTGATGTTGGATTTACTGGTTTAGCGGACAAGCCTTTTCACTCGGTTTGGACCATGATAAAGCAGATACCTCACTTAGCTAGGCTGCGATGCTATCGCAGTGTTTATCAGCTTGTAAGCCAGCACTTAAAACACGACAAGTTGCGTCAAGCCTTTACTATTCAGCCATTGCTGGTCGGAGGTAATCCTTTTGATACCACCAGTATTTATAACTTAATTCATTTTCTCGAAAGGAAATGGGGCATTCATTACGCCATGGGTGGTACAGGCCAAGTCGTTAAAGGATTACATCAATTAATGGTTGAACAAGGGATAGAAATACAATTAAACACAACAGCCGAATCTTTTGTTTTAGATGGCAAGCACATACAAGGTATTCGTTTAGCTGACGGAAAAGTACTTGAATGCGATGAAGTAGTGTCTAACATGGACCCAACTTTTTTATACGATAAAGTCATTGAAAAACGACATCAGCCTTTACTGACAAAACTAAAAACGCGGCATGCAAAATTGTCGATGGGCTTGTATGTGCTTTATTTTGGCACCAATAAAACATTTAATGACGTGCCGCATCATACTATTTGGCTAGGCAAGCGTTACCGAGAGCTTCTCGATGACATTTTTAATAAAAAAGTTTTAGCCGATGATTTTTCTTTGTATTTACACAGACCAACCGCCACTGACCCCTCGATGGCACCTGATGGCTGTGATTGCTTTTATGTGTTATCGCCAGTTCCTAACCTGCAGTCAGGACTTGAATGGGATGACATTCGTGATGCTTATCGCGAAAAAATTCTAACGGCGCTTGATCAAACGATCATGCCGGGTTTAAAAGACAGCGTTATCGAGCAGTTTGATATGACGCCTAAAGAGTTTAAGCAGGATTATTTAAGTACCGCAGGCTCAGGTTTTTCTATTGCGCCGGTACTGCGCCAATCTGCGTGGTTTCGCTACCATAACAAAGGCGAAGGCCTCGATAATTTATACCTTGTCGGTGCCGGCACACATCCTGGGGCGGGGTTGCCGGGCGTGTTATCCTCAGCAAAAGTGCTTGAACACTTAGTGCCAGACGTGGGCTAAATATATTTTTTGTGATACCGTTTGTATAGTGCTCAAGCATCGCGTTATTATCAGCCACTACCTTGCCATTAAAGGATGATACTGTGTCAGATTCTGCTCACATTACAGCCATCGATACCCTCGCTAGTCATGGCAAGTCATTTCGTTTCGCAGGCGCATTTCTATCAAACTCACAGCTTCAGCAGGCGGCACGGCTGTATCATTTTTGTCGTTGCATTGACGATATAGCTGATGAGACCGCTTGCAAAACCACTGCGTTTTCAGAGCTCAAACAGATTCAACAACAGTTAATAGCTAATGATCCTGCCGACAATGCACTGCTGGTTGACTTCATCCAATTAAAAGATCATTTACAATTATCGGTTACTTGGCCCAATGCACTGATCGATGGCGTGATTGCCGATACCGCACCGTTTACGATTCGGCATGAGAATGATTTGATTCGCTATGCGTATCAAGTCGCGGGTGTTGTGGGACTAATGATGTGCCCTATTATTAAGGCCGATCATGACGGCTATGCCTTCGCAGTTGACCTTGGTATTGCCATGCAATTAACGAACATTGCCCGTGATGTTTATGAAGATGCCCACCTAGGACGCTCTTATTTGCCACAAGATTGGTGCGATTGTACACCCGCTGAGATCATTAATAATCAATTAGCGACTCAGAAAAAAGTTAAATTAGCCATTAAACGGTTGCTGGCATTAGCGGATCAATATTATGCCAGCGCACAGATTGGTTTTCATTTTTTACCTTTTCGCTCTCGGCTCGCTATTGCTATTGCATCGAACGTGTATCGACATATCGGCAAGCAAATTTGCCGCAGTGACTACCGGTATTGGCAAGGAAGGGTTTTTGTGCCTTTTGCAAAAAAAATAGTTATTGCTGTTTCGGCGGGATTGAGTTTATTATTTTTACCGACCAAGCAACATCATAATCAACGTCTTCATCGTGGCATAGATGATTTGCTCGATTTAGAGCCGTCGTCTTTATGAGGCATGAAACAGCCGATATTGTCACGCTTGGTGCAGGCATGGCCGCTATGTCATTAACTTTATCACTGCTGTTACGGGGTTACCAAGGGCGCATCATCATGCTTGACCGGTTGGCCGAGCCAAACGCAGATAAAACATGGTGTTTTTGGGGGCAGGCGTCAGTGCCGCGTTACTTACAGCCCTTAATAAGACGGCAATGGTCACAATGGAGCGTGAGTCATAACGGTCGTGAAGTCGCTCAGTCGAGTATCAATGGAAAAAACGATTATTGCTGTATGTTAGCTGAAGACTTTTATCAGTTTGCCCTGTCGGTTATTGAGAAACACGATAACGTTTCTTTTTATGGTGAGCAAACGATTATTCAAGCGGACGATCAAGGCCATAAGGTATCGGTGCGCAGCAGCGATTATCATATCGATGCTAGACACTGCCTCGATACTCGTCACGCTCCGTTGAAAAAGCAAGAGGGACTGGTGCAATGTTTTGCTGGCGCATGGCTCGAGACTCGTCAAGCATTATTTAATCCAGACAAGGTTGAACTGATGCATAATTTAGAAAGTCGTGATGGCTCATTACAGTTTGATTACGTATTGCCGATATCAACCCATCAGGCCTTATTTGAACTAACGTTTTTTTCACCTCAGCCATTATCGTTTGACGATTTAGCGCGCGATGCCGAGCAAGCGATAAGATCTCGCTATGGTGACATTGACATGACGATACAGCGCCGTGAGCAAGGCATATTGCCGATGGCTGTTTATGCGCCGGTACCCGATACAGACTCTTGGCATTTTGCGGGTATCGCTGGTGGTCATATGCGATCAGCCACGGGTTATGCCTTTGCGTCTGTTCAGCGATGGGCGCAAGTTGTCGCTACCGCTTTGCTGGAAGGCCAACCTTGGCCTGCCTATCAACCCATTAAGTCTCGTTACCGATTGATGGATAAAATATTTTTACGGGTGCTAGCCAAGCACATGGATATCGCTCCGGCATTATTTATGACTTTGTTAGAGCAAACGGATAGTGTTCAATTTACGCGATTTATGACCGAGCGGGCCAGTTATCGAGATTTACTTGCCATTATCAAAGCGATGCCAAAGCGTCCGTTTTTAAACGCCCTTTATTAAGCGACAACATATTCAGTGATAAAATGTTAAGCAATCAAACGACCCCGCCGATAATTAAGATTTTTGCAGGCTTTTGTTTGCTGTCGGTGCTGTTTGCTTTAGCGTATGACGCATCGCTCACCTATAAAATTCCTATTTTAGTGATTTTAATGGCATTAGTCGGTATGCCGCATGGCGCACTTGATGTGATGATGATCGCTCGCCTGGCAAAAATAAATGAGTCTAGAGGACCTTCAGAACTTGGTGTTAGTCGATTTTATTGGCTTCGTCTTTTGAGATATTACTCACTGTATATCGGTATTGCTGCATTAGCGTTTGGTTTTTGGTTGCTTTTGCCCAGTACCGCATTGATCGTGTTTTTACTAATGGCTGTTTTACATTTTCGTCATGACTGGCAGGGTTTCGGTGGCGGACTGATGCAGATGAGCTTGGCCGCTTTAGTGGTCACCGCGCCAGCTTGCTTTCATGCTGAGGCTATTGCAGGGTATTTTCATGCACTCTTTTTATCGGATCAAGCAATTTCAATCATCATTGTTAGTATGCAGAGTGTTGCGATATCGGCTATTTTAGTTGGTCTGTACGCGTCAAAAATTTTATCTCTTAGTCGATTTTTGACCATGACAGGGGTTGGTATTAGCGCCTATTGTTTAGACCCGCTACTGTTTTTCATTGCTTACTTTTGCAGTTTGCATTCGCTCTTACATACCTTATCAATTAAAGATGAGTTTGACTTGTCATGGCTAAAACTCTTATATAGAGTCGTGCCGCCTATGCTACTAACGTTATTATTAATGGGTGTGGTTTACGTATCAGTGCCGTTTCAATCAGTCGATACCCAATGGCTGAGAATTATCTTTATAGGTTTATTCGCTTTGACCGTTCCTCATATGTTGCTGACTCTTTATTTTCAAAGAGCTATGGGTCGCTAACAGTTGTACCCATCATCGGTAGTTTAGGTATTTTATTGATGGCGTTACCGCTTTTGGTTATCGGTAGCATGCGCCGTAAACAAGCCTAGACAAACTTTGTTCACGATGCCGCCCCCATTCTAAAAACAGTGTGGTTTTTTGATTTTTATTGCAAGTTGTTTCATGGTAAAAACGAACCCGTCAAGACTTGTAGTCTCTCCTAAGCTCTGTCAACATAAAAATAACCGCGATAAGCCTTTTCCATCCACACACATTGGAGATTCTAATGAAAGCTTGGGTTTGTGAAGCCTTAACGGGCGAAGACGGATTACTATTCCAAGAACAGTCATCATTACCTTGTGGTGCCGAACAGATACGGATCAAAAATCATGTCATCGGCTTAAATTTCCCCGATGTCTTGATCACTCGTGGCTTGTATCAGATGAAACTAGAACCGCCTTTTATACCTGGCAGTGAGTGCGCGGGTGAGGTGATCGAAGTGGGTTCTGCCGTTACCGATATTGCGGTTGGCCAGCGTGTCTTGGCCATGACAGGCATTGGAGCGTTTGCGCAAGAGTTGCTGGTATCACCACCGATGCAGCAAGTGATGACCATACCTGACACCATGACGTTTGATGATGCCGCGGCCTTTAATATGGTCTATGGCACGGCCATGCACGGACTTAAACAGCGAGGTAACCTTCAGCCAGACGAGGCGGTATTGGTGTTAGGTTCGGCTGGAGGTTGTGGCAGTGCTGCGGTGCAAATTGCCAAAGCCATGGGTGCGACCGTTATTGCAGGTGCCAGCAGTGATGAGAAATGCCAGCGGGCTATAGCATGCGGGGCTGATTTTACGGTCAATTATAGCGAAGAAAATCTAAGAGACCGCGTGATGGCGTTGACTGATAATAAGGGGGTTAACGTCGTCTTTGATCCCGTTGGCGATGCCTTATTTAAGCAGGCCATTCGTTGCCTGGGTTGGAACGGACGTTATCTTGTCGTGGGGTTTGCTGGCGGTGAGATTCCTCGTTTTTCGGTCAATTATACGATTTTGAAATCGATTGCAGTGATTGGCGTGGCTTATGGCATGTCAGCAATTGACAACCCTTCAATGAATCAAAGCAATTTTAATCAACTCTTTGCGTGGTATCAGCAGGGCTTGCTAAAGCCTCTGCTCGATAAACCTCATGCATTTGATCGTATTCAGCAAGCCTTAGCCCGTTTAAATGAGGGCAAAGCATTGGGTAAGTTAGTGGTTCGTGTTGAATAATTATCATCATCGCGCGTTAATAATAACGAGAGGAATAAGCTATGTCTGACAGACTATTGAGTAATAAAATTGCTTTAGTGACTGGCGGGGCAAGCGGTATTGGTTTTGCCGCCGCAAGGCTGTTTGCTGAAGAAGGCGCGCAACTAATTCTCGCTGACAAGGATCCTAAAAAATTGATGCAAGCCGAAAACTGGTTTGCCGAGCATAACTATTCATTGCTCGCTGTTGAATGTGATGTCTGTGATTCAAGCCAGGTCGCATCATTAATGGCAAAAGTGCAGTCCGTTTATGGCCATCTTGATGTGCTGGTTAATAATGTGGGTGATTTTTTAGGTCGTATCAAACCGTTTGTGAAGATGACTGACGACGACATTGATGACTTGTTTAGCGTTAACTTACGTCAGTTAATGATCTGCACACGTGACGCCATTCCCTTATTAAAGCAAGCCGCGCAGCAGGCCAGTATCATTTGTATTTCATCGATTGAAGGGTATCGCGGCATGCCTAACATTGCCCCTTACGGTGCCTATAAGTTAGGGATTGAAGGCTTTGTTAAAAGTATTGCCCTTGAGTTGGGCCCTGATAATATTCGTGTCAATGCTATCGCACCAGAGACCACTGAAACCGATCAAGTCCAACCCAAGAAGTGGATTAGCGAAGCCAATTACCCCCGTGTCAAAGAATGGATTCCCCTTGGCCGCTTTGGTCAGCCTGATGACATTGCGGGGAGTGCATTGTTTTTGGCCAGTCGATTATCCCAATGGATAACGGGTACGGTGATTCATTGTGATGGCGGGGCACTCGCTGCTGCAGGCTGGTATCGCACGCCAGAAGGGGCTTGGACGAATACTCCGGTTATCACCGAAAGCGGAATTGTGGGCTTAATTGACAACGATTAAAGCGCAGCTATTCATTAGTGAACACTCTTCATACGTGCAAAGTGAGCTCACTCGAGCCGTGTTAATGCCGGCGTCAAACCCCAAGTCGATTAAATAAAAACCAGCATTAAGAAAAAAATGGCCATAAGAATTTAAAAATTGAGACCTATTGATGAGGAATCATAAGCAGAAAAAGTTTCATCTATTGCTTTTATCAACTGAACGTCTTGTTGCAACAAGTTTTGAAAAGACCGCCGATAGGTTTTAGCAATGGCATTG
>MDSY01085310.1_pt1 | contig 22375 bp, 20 predicted proteins | sample 811131 | NCBI WGS metagenome assembly MDSY01 (sample SAMN05326643, study PRJNA326480) | marine metagenome | isolation source: seawater | place: Atlantic Ocean: South West | collected 2010 | reverse complement strand
TTTAAATTATAAAAATTTTTTCTCTAATGGTATCCTTGGAGGTTCAGTTCCACAAGCTGTGGGTTCAGCTTTTTCACTAAAAAAAAATGATAAAAAAAGAATATCAATCTGCTTTATAGGGGATGGTACTTTAGGAGAGGGAGTTTTATACGAAAGTTTAAATTTATCATCTTTGTGGGAATGCCCAATATTATATGTCTGTGAAAATAACTTTATAGCTCAGACAACACCAATTAATCAAAATTTGGCAGGAAGTATAAAAGACAGAGTATTAAGTTTTAGCATTAAATATCAAATATCAGAAAAATTTGATTTTGATGACATCTTGAAAAAAGGAGAAGATCTAATTCAATTTGTAAGAAATGAGAGAAAACCAGCTTTTTTTGAAATTTTATCAAATCGTTTAGGGCCTCATAGTAAAGGTGACGATACAAGAAATGATAAATTTTTGGAGGAGATCAATCAAAGAGATGTTATTAAAAATTTTAAAAAAAAAATAAAATCAAGCACTGAAATTGAGAATTTAGCCAATAATATAATTGAAGAGATTTTTTCAAATTTAATAAAATAATTTATGAGACATATCGATGCAATTAATAATACTTTAAAAAATTTAATGACTAAAAATTCCGATTTGTATATTATTGGAGAAGATATTATCGATCCATATGGAGGTGCATTTAAAGTAACAAAAAATTTATCTTCACTTTTTCCTAATAGAGTTTTATCAACACCAATAAGTGAGGCAGCAATAATTGGATTTGGATCTGGAATGGCAATGAATGGTAAAAAAATAATTGTTGAAATTATGTTTGGTGATTTTTTGTCGTTAGGTTTTGATCAAATTTTAAATAATATATCAAAGTTTAAGTGGCTATATAATGATATTAAAATGCCATTAATCATTAGGGCACCAATGGGGGGGTATCGCGGTTATGGAGCCACACACTCGCAATCTATCGAAAAACATTTCTGTGGAATACCAAATTTGAATGTAATATCGTTAGATAGATATTCAGATATTAACAACATGTTTGTAAATATTTTAAAATCTGAAACACCCACACTGATAATAGAAAATAAAACATTATACAGTATGGAGCAAAAAAAAAAGAAAGATTTACCATTATACGAAAAGCCTGATGTAATTTGTATCTCTTATGGAGGTGTTTTAGATATTTGTGTCGAATGTAGTAAAGAAATTTTGGAAGAAGAAGAAATTAATGTATCAGTGTATAATATAAATAGCTTAAATCCATTTGAGAAAGAAAAAATTTTCAAACTTTCGAAGTTATCAAAAAATTTTTTATTTGCTGAAGAAGGGTGTGGTGATTGGGGCTTTTCTGAAATGTGCTCGTCTTCTTTGATAGGAGTAAATGACCTTAATATAACCACGATTAAAGGACCCAATCACCCTATACCATCTTCAAAAAAATGGGAAAATGAAGTTTTACCAAATAAAAAAAAAATCAAAGAAGCAATTATTAATTTGTATAAAGCTAAATGAATAAAATTGAAATTAAAGTCCCAAGATTAAATTCAAATGACGATGAGCTATTAGTCGTTGATAACCAAATTAGAAAAGGAGACATGATAAGTAAGGGGCAATATCTATGCACGTTTGAAACAACTAAATCATCAATTGAGTTTGTAAGCGAATATTCAGGAAAAATATCTAGAGTTAATTTAAAAAAAAATGACTATGTTAAGGTTGGATCTATTGCTTTTGAAATTGAATTTGAATATCAAGAATCTAAGGGTTTGAATAAAAAAGAAGTAATTAAAAATATACAAAAATTTACACTTAAGGCAGAAAAAATTGCCAAAGATAATAATGTTGATTTGAATGAATTTAAAAATTTAAATGATATAATTAAAGCAGAAGATGTAATTAGATTTTTGAATAAAAAAAAAAATATGAATCAAAATAAAGAAAATATTATTGTTGGTTCAGGAGCTCACGCATGTTTAATTGCTGATTTGATTAATAATGAGCAAAAGCTTTTACATGGTTTCATATCAGAAAATAATGAAGATATTGGAAAAGTAGTTTTTAATGAAAAAATAGTTTTAGCTAGTGACAAAACCTTTTTTAAAAAATATAAATTGACAGATTTTAATTTTTTTATGGGCATTGGTGGTGCAGAAAGTAATAAAGTTAGAAAAAACGTCTTTAATTTTTGGACAGAAAAAAATGCTAATTTTCCAGCTCTTATTTCATCTAAAGCAATCGTTTCTACAGAATCAAAAATAGGCGATGGAACTGTGATTTTACCAGGAGCCATTATTGGTCCAAATGTTGTAATTGGCAAAAATTGTATAATTAATAATAATTCTTTAGTTAGTCACGATGCAGTAATTGGTAATAACGTTCATTTAACACCAGGCTCAGTCATAGCTGGCAATTGTATAATAGGGAATGATACTACTATAGGAATGTGTGCCACTGTGTTTTACGGGCTAAAAATTGGAAATAATTGTTTAGTGTATAATAACACCCCTGTATTAAAAAATTTAGATAACGATAAAATAATAGATAATAAAGGAGTCATCTTTAAAAATAATTAATTTGTCTTAATGAAAAATTTAAAATCAGTATCAATTATAATTAGAACCAAAAATGAAGATAAGTGGATTGGAAGTTGTTTAAAATCTATCTTTAAGCAAAAGTATGACAAGAAAAAAATACAAATAATTATTTTAGATAATGGAAGTAATGACGGAACAAAAAATATTATAAAAAAATATAAAATTAAATATTTAAACTATAATTCTGAAAAATATTACCCTGGAGCAGCCTTAAATAAAGCTATTAAATTTGCTAAAAATGAAATTGTGGTCTTTTTATCAGCACACTGTATACCTGCTACAGAAAATTGGTTAAGTAATTTAGTAAATTCTTTTGAAAACGAGACGGCAGCTGTTTATGGAAAACAGTTACCTTATTCTTTTTCTTCTCCATCGGATAAAAGAGACCTATTTAATCAATTCGGTTTGGAAAAAAGAATTCAAAAACGTGATACTTTTTTTCACAATGCAAACAGTGCGATAAAATTAAATTTAATAAAAAAGTATCCATTTGACAATAATGCCAAGCATATAGAGGATAGAATATGGGCTAAAAATATTTTAAAAAAAGGTTTTAAAATAATTTATGAACCCAAAGCAAAAGTCTGGCATTACCATGGATTGAATCATTCAAATAACTTACAAAGATCACACGGAGTTGGCAAAATACTAGAGGGTATAATAGGGAAAAGTTCAGTTAATACTGCTAATATTTATAATACACATAATTTATTAACAGTAATTTCTCATAATCCCAAAAAAAAAACAACTAATTTTATCAAAGACATTAAGAAGTTAAAATTAATTTTAGGTTCTCAAAATTATTTAGGAGATATTTGTATAGTTTCGCATATTAAAAAAATTAAAGATTTAATATTAAGTAGTAAATTTGAGCACTTTTCTTTTTGTAAAAAAAAAAATTTAATAACCATCAAAAAAATTAAAATTGGTCTAAAAGAATATGAAAGAAAGTCTAAAAAAATTGTAGATAGTGTTTTAATTTTAGATACTGATCTAATATTCAATGATATTAAAATTTATAAAAAATTATTCGAAAAATTTTTTTCAGACGCCAATGACACAGTAATTCCAGTTAAAAAGGATTATAGTATGTATTGGAAACTTATTAATGAAAATCAGCTGATTAGGTTAGATGAAGTTAATAAATTGAAAAAAGATAAAAACCCTTTATATAAAAGCTTTAGTGAATTCGCGACTGTTATTAAACCAAGTTTAGTTTTTAATGAAAAAAGAATGGGTGATGACATTGGATGCGTAATAGTAGAATGAAAAAAAAATTAAAAATTGGAATTGTTGGTTGTGGAAGAGTTTTTGATCATTATCTCAAACTATTTAAGAATAGCAAAAACTCTAACATGGAACTAATTGCATGTTGTGATACGAATTTAAAATCATTAAAAAAAGTTAGACAAAGACATATTCAAAAATATTTAGATTTAAATGAAATGTTAAACAAAGAAAGCCTATCTCTTTTAATAGTTTTGTCACCATCTAGTTATCATTATCAGCATTGCAAATTAGCCTTAAAGAAAAAAATTAATGTTTTAAGTGAAAAACCAATGTGTCTCAAAGTAAAACATGGAGAAGAATTAATAAAGTTAAGTAAAAAAAATAAGATATTTTATGGGGTTGTTTTTCAAAATAGACTCAATACAGCCTTAACATTTTTAAAAAACAAAATTGACAAAAATAAATTAGGTAAAATAATATTTTGTAATGTGAGATTAATCTGGTGCAGATACAATAATTATTATCAAGATGGATGGCACGGAACATGGAATCATGATGGAGGTGTATTAAACCAACAATTAATACACCATTTAGATGCCATGATAAATATTGTTTCAAAAATTGATGAATTGAATTCATTCAGTGTTACTCGAATAAATAAATTAGAATGTGAAGACTCTATAGTTGCTTCATTTAAGTTAAAAAATGGTGCACTGGGACAAATTATTGGTACTACTGGATATAGACCAAATGATAATGAGGCATCTATTGAAATTATTTCAGATAAAGGAATTTATAAAATTGGAGGCATTGCATTAAATGAAGTTTCAAATTGGACTGAAAATGGATTACAAAAAAAATATTTTTTAAAGAAATATTCTGAAAAATTTGAGCATGGTTATGGAAATGGCCACTCAAAGCTTTTAAAATTGTTATCGAATAAACTGTTATTAAATAAAAAAGTTGATAATTTCTCTTGGTCTCCAACTTTGGCTTTAGAAACTTCAAAAGTTGTTTCAAAAATATATAAAGCCATAGAAAAAAAAAAAAATATAAAAATGACTGATAAATTTTTTTCATCAAAACTAGGATTTTCTAATGCAAAATAAAGCTCCGGGTAAAGATATAAGTTTTGATGATTTAAAAGAAAAAATACCATTGTGTGCTAAAAAATCTATTAATCATAAAACTATAGTTAAAGTAAAAAACATCTCTTTTGGCGGTAAAGAAATTCCATTCTTATCTGGGCCAAATACTGTGGAAAGCCCAGAACTAATAAATGGGATAGGAAAAATGTTAAAATCTCTTAAACTAAAAGGTATGAGAGGAGGTGCATTTAAACCTTTAACTTTCCCATATAGAAGTAAAAAATATTTTGAGCCAGGAATGCAAGGTTTACAATGGTTAAAAAAAGCAAAAGATAAAAATGATTTAGTTGTAACTACAGAAATTATGGAATTAAAATATTTAGAAGCAGTATGCAAGGCCACTGATATAATACAAATAGGTAGTAGAAATATGCAAAACTTCCCCTTATTGACAGAGTGTGCAAAAACAAAAATGCCGATTATGCTCAAAAGACACTATGGAAGTTCTTTAAGAGATTGGCTAGGTGCTGCAGAATATATTTTAGCTGAAGGAAACAAAAATTTAATTTTGTGTGAGAGAGGAGTTTCGGTTCCACACACACATAGATCGACATCCAGATTTTTATTAGACTTGCAGGTTATACCTGCTGTAAAAGAAATAACTCACTTGCCAATAATTTCTGATCCATCTCATGCAACATTTTGGGCTCCTTGGGTTGAACCGATGACATTAGCAAGTATTGCAGCAGGTTGTGACGGAATATTGATGGAAGTTCATCCAGATCCTAAAAACGCAGCTGTAGATCCTTTGCAACCTCTAAATTATAGTCAATTTAGAAAATTAATTAATAAATCAAAAAAAATTGCAAAATGTATAAATAGAAAAATAGTTTAATGCTGAATTTTAAAGAAAGTATTAAAAAAATGCAAAAAATTAAAACCCAATCATATTGTTTAATAATTGGTGGTGAAGGAACAAATAAAGCCAGATCCCCAAAAATTTGGAATAAAATACTCGTAAAAAACAAAATTGATTGTCAGATGATACCTATTGAGATCAAAAAAAATCAACTAAACTTACTTTTAAACTATCTAAAAAAAGATAAAAGATTTTTAGGTGGTTCAATCACAAAGCCCTATAAAGAAATTGTATTTAGATATCTTGGAAAAAACTCTGATAAATTTACCAAAAAAATTGGCTCAGTAAACTGTTTATATAAGAAAAAAAAAATGATGGGTGTTAATACTGATGGTTTGGCCTTTTTAAAAACTTTAAAAAAAAATAAAATAAATAAAAAATATAAAAATATTTTAACACTAGGTTATGGTGGAGTTGGAAAGGCAATTTTAGTTTACTTAAAAAAATATTTTTCAAAAGAAACAAAAATATATTGTTCTACTAGGAAAAAAAATTCAAAATTAATAAAAAAAAATGGTTGTGAATGGATTAGATGGTCTGAAAGAAATAAATTATTTTTAAAGTATAATGTTATAATTAATTCAACTTCTTTAGGATTTGGAAAAAACAGTAAAAAAACACCAATCCAGATATCAAAAAACAAAGGACTTAAAATTGTATATGATGTAATCTATAATCCAAGAAAAACAGTTTTAATCAAAAATTCCAAAAAGATGGGAATAAAAACTATAAATGGCCTAGATATGAATTTGCTTCAAGCCCATTTGGCAATTAAGAACGTCTTTAAAAGTAAAATAAATATTTAAATATCAGATATTAAATGAATATTATTGGAATTCACTATGGTCATGATAGTAATGTTACATATGTTAAAAATGGCAAGTGTGTTTTTGCTATTTCTGAAGAGAGATTATCCAGAATAAAATTTGATACTAGTTGGCCTCAAAAAAGTTTAGATTTTATCATCAATAATTATAATCTTAACAGTGAAAAAATTGATTTTGTAACTGTTGTAGGAAGCAGCAAACAAGAAGAGACCTCAGGTGGATCTTTAATTAAAATTTATAAAAAATTTGGATTAAAAATAAATTTTTTAATTAAGGTATTATCCCCAATAGTGAACGTTCTAGATAATTTGTTTAGTTTTTTAAGTATAAGAAAAAAATTAGCAATTAAACATTTAAAAAAGAAACTTGATAAAATTGGTATTTCTGAAAACAAAATCATTTTCTTAGATCATCATTTTTGTCATGCTATTGGTTCTTTTCATGCATCAGAATTTGATAGTTCATTAATTATAACATGCGATGGAAAGGGTGATGACTCTAGCCATAAATCTTTTATTGGAAAAAAAAATGAAAAAGGACAAAAAGAAATTAAGTTAATATCAAAATCAAAAGATATAGACTCAATAGGTTTTTTTTATTCTGCTATTACTGAATTTTTAGGATTTAAAGCTTTACGTCATGAAGGAAAAATAACTGGTTTAGCAGCTTATGGTACTAAGGATTATGAAAAAATTAATTCACCAGTTGTTCTGTCTTCCAACGGACTTAAGTTACAAAATAGTTTAATAAAAAATTATGAAATAAAATTAAAATTTTATTTTTATTTTAAATTTTTATTATTAGATTACAAATTTTTTTTTAAAAATTTACTAAACAATTCAGCAATGGAATTAAGATATTATCAGTTATTATTAAGGAAATTTTTGGAAAAAAATTTTAAGGATCAATCTAAAGAAAATATTGCTAGATATGCGCAACAAGAATTAGAGAATAAAATAAATAATTTAATATCAAATACTATTAAACTTGAGGATAATAAAAATATTTGTTTATCTGGAGGGGTATTTGCAAATGTTAAATTAAATCAAACTATTTATGAAAAAACAAAAAAAAATATTTTTGTAATGCCTGGTATGGATGATGGTGGTCTTTCATTAGGTGCGGCTCTTCATATTTATGAGATTAAATCAGGACTTCCTGCGCAAGAAGATTTTGAGCATATTTATTTTGGCCCAGAATATTCAGAGGAACAGATATTAGCTGACATTAAAAAATATAATTTCAATTATCAAAAATTTGATTTTATCGAAAAAAAAATAGCAACCACTCTGCATGATGGTAAAATTGTAGGAAGGTTTAATGGGTCGATGGAATGGGGTCCGAGAGCTTTAGGTAATAGGAGTATTCTAGCTGTATCCAAAAATAAGAATATTAATAAAACATTAAACGACAGATTAAATAGAACAGAATTTATGCCATTTGCCCCAATTATATTAAATGAAAATGCTAGTGAATATTTTAAGAACTACGAAACTAAAATTAAATGTGCTGAATTTATGACTATGACTTTTGGTGTTAAAGAGGATAAAATTAAGTTAATTCCAGCTGTAGTTCATGTAGATAATACTGCAAGACCTCAATGTGTAAAAAAAGAAAAAAATAAGTCATTGCACAACATATTAGTTGAATATCAAAAACTTTCTGGAGTGCCGGTTCTCATTAATACTAGTTTTAATTTACATGAAGAGCCTATTGTTTGTTCCCCGAATGATGCTTTGAGAGCCTTTCAGCAAGGTGCTGTTGATTTCTTAGCACTTGGAAATTTTTGGGTATCAAAAAAAGTAGAGTTATAAATTAAATTTTCAAAACAATTTGATATCAAAAATATTACATCGTTATAATAATTTATTTTTTTTAATCATATTATTTTGATATAAAGAAAATTTATGTTTTTTTTAATAGTAAATCAATTAGTTTTGTTGTATTTAAAAATATCACTTTAATTAAATTTAAATAATTTAAAATTGAAAAATTTAAAAAAAAATATCGAAGGAATTATTTTACCCGTACCTTCATTTTATAAAAATAACTTAAGTATTGATTTTGATAAATTAAAAAGATTCCTTAATTTTCAAATTAAACGAAATATAAAAAACTTTTATTTAGCATCTACAGCTTCTGAATTTGAATTCATGAGTGAAAGTGAAAGAATAGAGATTACGAAATCTGTTGCTATGACAATAGGTAAAGATAAAGTTTTATTAGCTCAGCCTATTGGAAGCGGCAGTATTTTATCTCAAGCAAATGAAGGTCTAAAAATGATGGAAGTAGGTGCATCTGCTTTAGTAATTAAACCACAACCTTTAAAAGAAAATGCAAATTTTTTTGGCAGTAAATATTTATCGAGATCATATTCGCCAAACAAACATGATCAATTTTATATTAATTACATGAATAAAATTATAAATTTAGTTAAGTGTCCAATAATTTTTCATGACCAACCATTTGGGACTGGTATTGGCCTTTCATTAGATGCTATTAAAAAAATTTCAAAAAAAAAATTTATAGAGGGATTTAAAGTGCATACACAAGATTTAAATCATTTAAAAAATCAGTATGAAATTATAAAAAATAAAAAAGTTTGTTTTGATGGGTTTGGAAAAACAACACAATTTTGGACTTTACAGTGGGGTGCTAAAGCTATGCATAGTTGTTGGTCATGGTTTGAGCCCGAAGTTGACCTAAAATTTTTCCAATTTATGAAAAAAAAAAAATTTGAAAAAGCACTTAAAATAATTTTTAGAGAAACACCAGTTATAAATGCAATAAGATCTTCTGGCTTTCCGGGTTACAAAGAATTAATGAGACTTGGTGGCTTACCAAACACAAAATCAAGAATACCAGGAGAAAAGCTAAGTAATAAAAATAAAAATCTAATAAATAAAGCTTTTAAAGAGATTAAAAAAATTAAAATTAATTAATGTCAAAAAAAATTTTAGCAGTAATACCAGCGCGTTCTGGTTCAATATCTATAAAAAATAAAAATTTAATAAAAATAAATAATAAAACTTTAATAAATATCGCAGTCACAAAAGCTGTAAAATCAAATTTGTTTAGCAAAGTATTAATTTCAACAGACTCAGAAATTTATGCTAAAGAAGCTACGAAAGCAGGTGCAGATATTTTGGAACTTAGACCAAAAAATTTATCTGGTGGAAAAACTACTTTGGCAATTGTTCTAAAAGACTTGTTATTAAAATTGATTTCTGAAGGTGAAGTTTATGATAACATTATTTCACTACAACCAACTTCACCTTTTCTTTCAATAAAAACTATAAAAAAATCTGTAAAATTATTTTTTGATAAAAATGCAAGCGGTGTTGCCTCCATATCAAAAATTACTGATTTCCATCCATTAACAGCTCAAAAAATTGATAAGAGGGGAAAAATTTCATTTTTAACAAAACCAAAAAAGTTAAAAGAATTATTCCCTAGGCAAAATCGACCTAATTCATACAAATTTACAGGGGGATTATATTTGCGAAAAAGTGAGAATATTTTGAAATATAAAGGAGATGGATGGGCACTTGGAAAAAAATCTTATGGAATAATTGTGCCCAACAAAGAAGCTATGGACATAAATTATCATGAGGATTTACATATGTTAAAATATTATGAAAATAAATAATTTTTATGAGGCAAAAATTCATTAATTTTAATATTGATACAAATTTTAAAAATCAAAAAATAATAGTTATAATTTTAAGAAAAGTTTATGGTGAACTAGATTGGATGATTCCAATTATTACGGAATTAAACAAAGATTATACTATTATAGCAATCATAGAAAATAGTAATTATTTAAAATTATTAAAAAAAAATAAATTTTTATATAATTTATTTGTGCAAAACTTTCATGGTGCAATAGTTGAAAATAAAATTAATGGATTATTTTTTAGAAGTTTTTTAAAAGTTTGTAAAATTTTTCTCTCAAAAAATTATTACAATCAAATTTTAGAAAAATCTACGAAGTGGTATTATGCTGTGCAAGAAATTATAAATTTAATCAAACATAATTTTAACATAAAAAATTTAGAGTCATTAAATGTTTTTGTTTCATACGATAACTTATTTAATAATTGGGAAAATCAGATAAGAAAAAATTATAGCATTAAAACTTTCTATTTTCCAAGCTCTTGTTCTCTTAAACCCAAAAAGATAGATATAAAAAATAGTCAAATTAAAAAAGAAAAAAACAAATATTTATTGATTTCAAATTATCTAGATTCTAACTATTGGGAAGATTTTTATCCTCAATTAATTCAACATGTTGTTGGTTATCCAAGATTTTCAAAAAATTGGATAAAAAATTTTAGAAATTCTAAAAAAGAAAATGACACTATTAGAGTGTATTTGAGTTATAGAGATTTATCTTATCTTGGCAGTTTTTGGTTTAAAAAATCGATTACTCAGCTACAAACAATTATTAAAAATCTTCATTTTCTTGAAAAAAATTTTGAAATTTTAGTCAAAACTCATCCTCATACAGATCAAAATAAGATAAAAAAATTTTTAAAAGATGAAAAAAAAATTAAGTATATTTTTTCAGATCAACAACAACAGGAAATTTGTAAAGATTGTAGATTTTCAATTAATTTTTATGGCTCAGCATCAATTATGGATTCTTTATCGACAAATACTTCAGCTGTGGAAATGTGGAAACTATCAGATGACGATATTCAATCTCCATATAAAGAGTATAAATTATCTTTTTATGTTAAAAATGAAGAGGAATTTAAGGATACAATTAAAGGTTTTGTTAATAATGATAATTTGATTAAAAAAGCTTCAGAGGAAAAATTTAAAATTTTTGAAAAATTATGTCAAAATACAAATTCTGTTTTACTATTTAGACAAATTTTGAGTTAAATAGAGTAAAACTTAGATAATTAAATTAGAACGTGAAAATAAATAGAAAAATAATAGGTATTTAATACATCAATGTGTGGTATTGCAGGTTATATAGGATTAGAAAAATTTTATCCAAGACAAAGTAAAGTTAAATCTTGTTTAAGATTAATGAAATTAAGAGGTCCTGACTCTCAAAATTCAAAAGAATTATTTATAAAAAAAATAAAAGCATTATTTTGTGCATCAAGATTATCTATAATTGATTTAGATAGCAGATCAAACCAACCATTTGAGGATGAGAATGGCGTTTTATCTTTCAATGGTGAAATTTATAATTATCTTGAATTAAAAAAAAAGTTAGAAAAACAAAAAATTAAATTTAAGACAAAATCTGATACAGAGGTATTGTTAAAATTTTTAAATTTTTATGGAATAGAAAAATTAAATGAAATTCAAGGAATGTGGGGTTTTATTTATTATTCAAAAAATAAAAAAAAATTTTATTTATCTAGAGACAAATTTGGAGAAAAGCCAGTTTTTTTTGATTTAAACAAAAATTTGAAGACTTTTTTTTTTGGTTCAAATGTCAATTACATAAGAAAATTGAATACAAAAAAATATCAAATTGATAAAAGTAAGATTTATAATTATTTGAGATATGGTTTTAGATCTGTTTTTTCAACAGACAACACTTTTTTTAAAAAAATAAATTTTGTTAAACCAGGTCAGATTATTCAAATTGATTCAAATCTTAGATTAAAAAAATATTTTTATACAAAATATCAAAAATATAAACCAGAAATTATAAATTACAAAACAGCAAAAAAATTATTGAAAAATAAAATTTATCAAGATATTCCAAAAAGTTTAAGATCTGATGTTCCAATAGCAGTATTGTTAAGTGGAGGCATCGATTCTTCCATAATAAGTTATCTAGCACAAAAAAAATTTAAAAAAGTTAAATTTTATTCATATAAACAAAAAGAAAAAAATTATGATGAAAGTATAAATATTAATATCCTAAAAGAAAAATATAAACTTAATCATGAATTTATAGAAACAAGTAACTTAAAAAAAAATTACAACGTAATTGATGGGATTATTCAAGATATTGGTTTTCCCTTATTATCAACTTCAAACTTAGCAATTAATAAGATCTGTAAAAAAATTAAAAAAGATGGTTTTAAAGTAGTTATATCAGGCAATGGTGGTGATGAGATATTTAGTGGATATTATGCACATCATATGAGTTATTTATTATCAATAAAAAATACTCTCAAATTTCCTGAGGAATATAAATTATGGGAAAAAACTACGAAGCCACACATAAGAACAAATATATTAAAAAACTTAGATTTATATGAAAATAATGTAAGAAAGATTGGTTATAATTTTGAAACAGATATTTATAGAAAATATTTTAAATTATTAAAAACACACCCTAGTAAAAAGAAAAAAAAAATCACATCGAGTAATGATGTATTTATTGATCATTTAAATAATGATTTATTTGAGGAAACTCTTCCAGCTCAAACACACACCATAGATAATATAAGTATGCACAATTCAATTGAGTCAAGAATGCCTTTTTTAAATGACAATTTTTTGAATTTAAGAAATATGATATCGAAAAATTTTTTAATAAAAGATGGATATGCTAAGTATATTTTGAGAGATATTTTTAAAAATAAAATCCCCAAAAAAATATTATTTAATTCAGAAAAGATTGGTTTTTTCATTCCGTTAGATGAAACTATTGATTTTAAATCAAAAAAATTTTTAAAGGTAATTTTTAAATGTCAATTTTTAAAAAAAGTAATTAAAATTGATATATTAAAAAAAAAAATATATGCTGACAGTTTAAGTCAACAAGATCAAAAATTTATTTTTTTATTATATAATGCTGCCTCATTTTTGAAATTAAATTCATGAAACATGTTTTTTAAAAATTTAAATATTTTAATAAATAAAAAAGAAAAAAAATACTTTATAATTATTTTTTTCACTTTACTTATAGGGTCTACTCTAGAAACTTTAAGTATAGCAATATTTCTTCCGTTAATAAATATTATATTTAACAATTCATTGAAGGATAATTACTGGATAGATAATTTTAATAAGTATTTTGACATAAACCACGAAAATATAAGTTTAGTTCTGCTAGTTTTAGTTCTCTTATTTATAGTTAAAAATCTTTTTTTCTTTTTCTTAATGTATGTGAGATTAAAAATTGTAAATTATTATAGACAAAAAAAAAAACAGTTACTAATAAGTAATTATTTATCCCTAACTTATTATGAATTTAATGATCGAAGAAAATCTCAATTATTAAGAAATATTTATCATGAAATAGATAATTTTACTGAAAATTTTATTTTATCACTTATTGAATTAATTTATATTTTGTTAATTTTATCAGGAGTTTTGACTTTTTTGTTGATATATGATTTTAAGATTACCTCGTTATTAATTTTTTTCATATTAATTTTTTTTACGCTATTTTATTTCCTCACTAAAAAAAAATTACTTATTTTTGGTGCTGAGAGAGCAAAATTTGCAGAAATAATTTTAAAAAAAATACCAAATGCATTGAATGGTTTTGTAGAAATTAAATTATTTAATTTATCTGAAGTAGTAACTGAAGAATTTATGAAGTATCAAAGAAGATTAGATAGAATTAAAATTCCTCAGTCATTGATAGCAAGTATCCCAAGATCATTTATTGAGATATTTATAATTACTATGTTTTCTGTTTTTTTAGTTTATCAATTTAAATCTAATCAAGATATTATTCCAGTTTTAGCAAAATTATCTATTTATGTAATTGTAATTTTAAAACTGGTTCCATACTTAAATGGTATTTCAAATTTATACGGTAGAATTATGAAGGGGTATGAATCTTGTTACATTTTAATTAATGAGTTTAAAAAACAAAATAAAAATAATAATGTTCAGCTAAAATTTATTGAAAACTTTAATAATATTACTTTTAAAGATGTTAGTTTCAATTACTATGATAAAGATAAAAAAAAAGAATTACAAATATTTGATAAAATTAACTTATCTATTAAATCTCATGAAACAATTGGAATTATAGGAAATAGTGGATCAGGTAAAACAACACTACTAAAATTACTAATTGGTTTTTTAGAGCCCCTAGATGGTCAAATAACTATAAACGAAAAAAATTTACATGAATTAGGTAAAAAAGATTTATATAAAAAAATTTCTTACATTCCACAAGATCCATTTTTTTTGTACGATACAGTTATAGGAAATATAGTTTCATCTAATTATTTTAAAGATATTAATAAAAAAAAAGTCTTGGATATTCTCAGGCAGGTACATTTAGATAAAAAATTTATAAATCAAGATAAAACAATTAGCGGATTTATTGGAGAAAACGCAATTAATCTTTCTGGTGGTGAAAAACAAAGATTAGCTTTAGCAAGAGCTCTTTATTCAAATTTTGAAATATTGATACTTGATGAGGTAACAAATAAACTAGATAAAAAGACTACGCTAGAAATAATGAACTTAATTTATACTTTAAAAAAAACAAAAACTATAATAGTAATCTCCCATGATCATAATACCTTAAATAAATGTGATTACATTCTGGAATTAAATAATTTAAAAATTGATAAAAAAATATGAAAAAAAACTATTTTATAACTGGTGGTACAGGATCTTTTGGGTCAAAATTTGCGGAAACTATCATAAAGAAAAAGTTAGCAAAAAAGATAATAATTTTTAGTAGAGATGAATTTAAACAAAATGAAATGAAGCAACTCGATTTTGTTAAAAAAAATGAAAATATCTTCAGATTTTTTATTGGAGATGTTAGAGATAAAAGCAGACTTGAATATGCTATAACAGACAAAGTAGATATCATTATACACGCGGCAGCTTTAAAACAAGTTCCTGCAACTGAATATAATCCGTTTGAGGCAGTAAAAACTAATATTATTGGAACTCAAAACATTATTGAAGTAGCTACGCTCAAAAATATCGGTAAAGTTATGTGTGTTAGTACAGATAAAGCTGCAGCACCAATAAACTTGTATGGGGCAACAAAATTAACAGCTGAAAGATTATTCATTGCAGCTAATAATTATAAGGGTAGCAAAAGATGCACCTTTTCAATTGCTAGATATGGAAATGTATTTGGCAGTCGTGGATCTGTAGTACCTTTATTTTTAAAGCAAATAAAAAATAAGAAGCAATTAACTGTCACAAATTCTGAAATGACAAGATTTGATATTTCGCTAGAAGATGCAATTTTATTTGTATTAAAGTGTTTAAAATCGATGAAGGGAGGAGAAATTTTTGTGCCTAAACTTTCATCTTACAGAATAACAGATTTGATAAAAGCTCTTGATATAAGAAAATTTAAATTAATTGGCATTAGATCAGGAGAAAAAATACATGAAGAACTAATTACTTCTCAAGAACGGATTAGAGTATTAGAAAAAAAAGATTATTATATAATCTTTCCATCATTTAAAAAACAAAACTTAAAAACTAAAAAAAATTATTCGTCTTATAACAGTTTTACAAATTCTAAATTTCTAAGCATCTTAGAACTTAAAAATAAAATTAAAAAATTTGTTATAAATTAATTTGTGAATATTCATAAAAATTTTAAAGACACTTCAGGAGATAAAGTAAGATTATATAACTATCCGTATAATAAAAAATGGGAATTAATTTATTCAAATGAATATATATATTTTAGAAGGTTACACACTCTTATTACAAAAAAAACTGATGTTGATAAAAATGAAATTTGTGATGAGCTTCTTAGAATTAAGACTTTAGCAAAATATCATGAATATCCAAACTTCATGCCAATTTGGTTAATGAAAATTTATCAATTAATAAAAAATTTTAAATTTTAAGAAAATCTTAACTATGAATCAGGGAGGTTTACGTTTAAAAAATGAACAAAAACAAAAACCTCTTTTTTCATTAATTACTGTTGTAAAAAATAACGAAAAATTTTTAGAAGAAACAATTAAAAGTGTACTAAATCAAAGTTTTAAAGATTTTGAATATATTATAATAGACGGTAAGTCAGATGATAATACTTTAAATATAATTCACAAATATGAAGATCAAATAGATTATTGGGTAAGTCAAAATGATGAAGGTATTTATGATGCTTTTAATAAAGGGATTAATTTATGCAATGGAAGATATATTGGAATTATAAATTCAGATGATGTTTACACAAAAGACGCATTAAAAATAGTTTCGAATTATATTTCAAAATTTCCCTCAAAAGATTTTATTTTTGGAAGTGTTAAAAAGCATTGGGGTGTTTTGCATGGTTTTAATCCAAAAAAGATTTATTATAGTTGGGGATTTTATACTAGCCACTCTACTGGTTTTTTTATCAAAAGAGAATCTGCGAAGATTAATGGTATCTATAATCTAAAATACAAATATCATGCAGATTATGATTATTTTTTTAGAATGATTGTGAAAAATAAAATGCAAGGAGTCGGTACTAGTAAAAATGAAATAACTGGAATTTTTAGAAGAGGAGGCTTTTCAAGCACTATAAGTTTTTGGAAATTATTTAAAGAAGAATTGCTAATCCGAATAGATAATGGTCAAAATATTTTTCTAGTTTTGATAATTTTTATATACAAGTGTATAAAAAATTTTAAGAGATTTTTTAAATGAAAATTATTTTATATGTTAATTCAAGTGACAGTTATAGTGATGCTGCAAAAGCAGTTATATTTCTCATAGATATTTAATAAAAAATGAAATCATTTCAAAAACTCAAGTCTTTTTAAATGCATGCATAAAAATTATAAAAGAATAATTAAATAAATTTTTTTATTATTTTAAAGTACGTTTCACAGTTGGCATTAAAATCAAATCGTTTTAAACTTTTAAAGGCATTGTGTGTGACTTTATTTTTTCTTCGTATATCGTAACTAAAATCTAAAATTTTATTACTTAAATCTTTTACGTCCTGTGTTTTAAATAAGATGCCTAATTTACCATTTGTTAAAATTTCCTTAGGCCCTGTTGGACAATTTGATGAAATTATAAATTTTTTGAGGACTATTGCTTCCAGTAATACATTTGGGAGACCTTCATATAGTGATGTAAGTATGAATAGATTTGATTTTTTCAAAAATTTATAAGGATTTTTTTGAAAATTTATAATTTTCACATTTTTAGAAATTTTATTTTTTGATATAAAATTTTGCATTTTATTTTTATTTGTTCCATAACCCATAATTAAAAGTTTAATATTCATTTTTTTTTTAATTAAAGTTAATATAGCTTTAAGCAATGTCATATGATCTTTTTGATCAGTAAATCTAGCAATATTAATTGCTTTAATTTTTGTATTATCAAAGAATGCGAATTTAAATTTTTTATTACTTAATTTTTTAATTTCACTTGTATTTAATGGGTTGTAAATAACTTTTGTATTTATGTTAAATTTTTTATCAATTTGCTTTTTAAAATCTTTACTATTAACAATTATTTTTTTTGGAACCTTAAGTAAAAATCTAAACACCATATTTTTGATAAAATTTTTTGTCCAACCTGAAGGCGATGAATTAGATCGTGTAATTAATTTAAAATTAAATATAAAAGATAAAATGCAACAATAGATGTTTGCTTGAAAGGCAAAAACTAAACATTTTTGTTTTTTAATTTCAATTAACAATAAGATTATACATCTTAAATATTTATAATATTTTGAGTATTTCGTTTCAGGGTTTTTAACAACATTTAATATCTTAATTTTTTTGTTAAACTTTTTATTGAATCTATTATCAAAAGTAATGATTGTGAGATTTTTTATTTTATTAGATAAAAAATTAGATATAAGGAATAGATTTTTTTCTACACCTCCACCATCAATAGATGGCATAAATATAATTAATTTTTTTTTAATCTTTTCCATAGCATTCTAACAATATTTTTAAATGAATTTTCTCTTGTTATAATTCCATGACCTTTATTTAGGGATAAATTGGACTTTTTTTTGATTATTGCCAAACCAGATGAAATAAAAGAAAAACTTAAATCAAATAAATCAGAATTATTATCATAAATTTCTAGAATTTTATTAAAAGTTTCTTTGTTATTGATTTCACAATAAAAACTATTAGAATTTTTATTTTTTAAATATGGAAGGTGTGAAATGTCATCTATAAAAAAGTATCCATCTTTATTTAATAGATCAAAATAATTATATATAATTTTTTCAACATGAGCTGATTCATGAAGACTATCTAAAAATATTACATCCACTTTTTTTGGTATTTTTGATTTTATTAGATCAAAATCGTCGTCTCTTGATTTTATAAAAGTCCATTTTGGATCTTTTGATACATCTGAACAATCGTCAATATCGGCTGAAAATAAAAATCCATCATTTTTATTGCATATTTCCAAGAATTTAAGAGTAGATTTACCCTTTTGAACTCCAAACTCAAGAATATTGATTTTGTGAATTCTAGATATCAGAGGATATAAAGAATTGTTTAGTTTGTATTCATATTCACTCATAATTTTTATATTTTGGATTTCTAAATAACATTAATTTAAATTTTTGGATATACTATTAAATAAAAATTATAATACCGTGAATGTAATAAAGGTTAAATAAATTGAACTCTAAAAATAATATTTATTATTGGTCACCATTTCCAGCACTTATTGCAAAGCCTAAAGCAGTTGTAAATTCAGCTAAATCATTAAAAAATTGATGAAACCATTAATTTCTATAATAGTTCCGTTCTATAAAAAAAAAAATTATATAGCTCAAACTGTTAATTCTATAGTTAAACAATCACTTAAAAATTTTGAATTAATTCTAGTGTATGATGACACTGATAAATCAGATTTACCTCATGTAGTAAAAATTTTAAAAAAAGTTAAAAAAAAAAAGATTATAATAAATAAAAAAAACATTGGAGCAGGGCAATCAAGAAATATAGGAATATTAAGAGCTAAAGGCGAATTTATTGCCTTTATTGATGCGGATGATGTCTGGACAGTAAATAAATTAAAAAATCAATTATTATTCATGTTGAATAATAAAGTTGATTTTTCTTTCACATCTTACTCAATTATTAATAAAAAAAATAAAATATTAAAAACAATAAAAGCTAAAAAGATAATCACCTATAACGATTTGATCAAATCTTGTGATATTGGATTGTCTACGGTTATGATTAAAAAAAACTTATTATTAAAAAATAGATTTACTAAAATTAAAACCAAAGAGGATTATGTTTTGTGGCTAAGATTATCAAAAAGAAATATTAAAATGTTGGGTATTAATGAAATTTTAGCATCGTGGAGACAGACAAACAATTCTCTTTCAAGCTCAATTCCACAAAAATTAAAAGATGCTTTTTTTATCTACAACCACCACTTGAAATTTAATTTTTTAAAATCTATTTGTTGCATATTTTTAATGTCTTTAAATTTTTTTAGAAAACGTTATTTATGATTTCAATTTATAACTTTTTGTTACCAGTATTATTTTCTACATTTTTATCATTTTTTTTATACTATTTTTTTAGCAAGAATAATTTTTTATTAGATCAAATAAGTTCATCTAAGCATAAACAGCTAACACTCAGAAAATCTTCAAATAAAATTATATTGTGTGGAGGTATTATCATTTTCATCAATTGCTTATTTTTTTTTGATGATCAACTTTACATAATTAAGATACTTAGTTTTTTTATTTTAATCATTGGAATCTTTTCCGACATCAATAAATTTAATTCTCCTAAATTGAGGATTATAGCTCAATTTTTTATAATATTAATTTTTTTATTATTAAATAAGAATTTAGCTATTGATGACTTAAGAATTGATTTTTTTAACAGTTATTTAGAAATAGAATTTATTTCTATATTTTTTACTATCTTCTGCATACTTATATTAATTAATGGAAGTAATTTTTTAGATGGATTAAATACTTTAGTTGTAGGATATTACATTTTAGTTTTGATAACAATTGTGATTGTCTCAATACAATTTGATTTCAACATTAATCCTAATATTTATTATTTAATTATCTTTTTAAGTGTTACATTTTTATTTAATTTTTTTAACAAAATTTACTTAGGTGACGCTGGCTCCTATTTGGTATCCTTCTTAACTGCTTATTTTTTATTGGATTTTTTCTCAAATAATAATTCTATTTCTCCTTATTTTATTTGCTTGCTTTTATGGTATCCTGCTTTTGAAAATTTATTTTCAATTATAAGGAGGTCTTCTTTAAAAAAAAAAATAGATCAAGCCGACCAAGGACACTTGCATCAAATAATCTATACTAAGTTTAAAGATATGGGTTTTATAGATAAAAAATATTTAAATACATTTACTGGAATGCTAATTAATTTTTTTAATTGTATTGTATTTTTACTGTCGTATAATCATCATACTTTAACACAAAACTTAATACTAATTATCATTTTTAACATTATGATTTACTTATCATTATACTTTTGTTTAAAAAAATAAGTTAATTTAAGTTATATTTTTACTAAAAGCGTCATTTGATAAATATAAAAAAAATCTGTTTCTTTTTCTTTGACCAGTTTAATTAGAACATCTCTACAGCATTCTTTGTTTAATTGTCTTATTTTTTAAACTTCAAACCAAAAGTAAAAAGGCCTCTATTAAGCGTATTTAGAATTTTATTTATAATGAAATTTCCAGCTCTTTTGGCACCCATGAAAAACAATAAATTTCCTCTTTAACTCTTATATACAAAATTAAACTATTAAAGGCTTTTATATGATTTTGTATATTCGTATTGCTTTAACTAGTTATTATATTATTAATAAATCTAGAAATAAATATTATGGAAAAAAGTTTATTCAGCAGTGAATTAAAAAATCTAGAGAGTTTTATATTAAACTCGGCACCAGATATAAGTTATTCTAATTTTATTTTTGCGATCCTTGTTTCTTCATTTTTAGCTTTCATGGTAAAACTTACATATATTAAAATTTCCAGAACACTTAATGATAGAGAATATTTTTCTGATACATTTATTCCTTTGGCTATTGTCACAACATTGGTAATTACAGTTGTAAAATTTTCTTTAGCCCTATCACTTGGGCTAGTAGGTGCACTGTCAATTGTTAGATTTAGAGCTGCAATAAAGGAACCTGAGGAATTAGTTTATTTATTTCTTGTAATTGGTATTGGGCTAGCAAATGGAGCAAATCAATTTCTAGTTTCAATAATCTGCACTTTTTTAATAATTTTGATATTATTTGTTAAAAAATATTTTGATAATAATAAAAATGAAAAAAATTTAAGTGATAGTTCTGTAAATGTTTTACAAATTGAAATTTCAGATAAAAACAAAGGTATTGAAGAAATTATTACAACACTTAAGACTCAAACATTGTATCTAAAGTTAAAATCTTTTCGAATTGAAAAAGAAGTTTCCCAATATGTTTTTTGGTTTGATGTTAAAAAAAACGATATAAATAGTTTTATAAAAATTACTGAAAATCTCAAAAAAGAACAAGAAAACATTTCTATTCATGTCTACTCAAGAACTGGAATATATGAATAATGAGGTAAATCTTGTTAATAAAAAATAAAAATTTAAAAAATAAATATATTTTAGCTACTAAATCTTTACTTAATTCATTTTTTAAAATATTAGGAGTTATCTCATTTATATCAATATTGACTATTTTGTTATTCTATTTTTCAAGTGGAATGAGCCAAAGATATGGTGCAAAAATTTTTTTTAATAAAGTTAATACTGTAATTCTTAAAAGATATCTTGGTTTAGATTTTAATAAATTAGATCAATATATTGATATAAT
>MDSY01155352.1_pt1 | contig 22379 bp, 14 predicted proteins | sample 811131 | NCBI WGS metagenome assembly MDSY01 (sample SAMN05326643, study PRJNA326480) | marine metagenome | isolation source: seawater | place: Atlantic Ocean: South West | collected 2010 | reverse complement strand
TTTATAATCTATATTATAATCTAGGTCAAAAACTATAAACTTAAAATTTAAATAATTTTAAAAGCTTTATACTAAACTTATTTTGAAATTTTTATTAATGTGATTACTATTCCATTTACCAAAATCCTAAAGACACGGCTTTATCAATAGGTAATGCAGCACCAATACCAAACCAAACGGCAAAAAAGAAACCGAAAATAAATACTAAACTAGCAATTGGACGACGGAAAGGGTTTTGGAATTTGTTTACATTCTCAATGAATGGCACAGTGATTAATCCAGCAGGTACTGCAGCCATGGCTAATACTCCTAATAATTTATTAGGTAATACACGTAATAAATTAAATGTTGGGAAGAAATACCATTCAGGTAAAATTTCCAATGGAGTATTAAATGGATCTGCAGGTTCACCCATTTGAGTTGGTGCCATTACTCCTAAACCAATACAACATGCAAACGTTCCTAGTATACAAATTGGAAAAACATATAAAAGATCATTTGGCCAAGCCGGCTCACCATAATAATTATGACCCATTCCTTTTGCTAATTTCGCTCGTAATTTCGGATCTGATAAATCTGGTTTTTTAATTACTGACATAAGTATTCCTTTTTAAAATGTTACTAAATTATTTTATTAAAGAGGACCCGAAATACCTTGCTTTCGAATCATTAGGAAATGCGTTAACATTAACACTGCTGCTACTAAAGGTAAAACAAAAGTGTGAGCACTGTAGAAACGTGTCAAAGTACTTTGACCTACACTTTCACCACCACGTAGAACTAAAACTAATGGTGGGCCTACTATAGGAACAGCAGCAGGAACACCTGTTACAATTTTACATGCCCAGAACCCTACTTGATCCCACGGTAATGAATAACCTGTTACACCAAATGATACAGTTACAACAGCTAAAATAACTCCTGTTACCCATGTTAATTCTCTTGGCTTTTTAAAACCACCTGTTAAATATACGCGGAAAACATGTAGAACCATCATCATTACCATCATACTTGCTGACCAACGATGAACAGAACGAATAAGCCACCCAAAATTAACACTTGTCATAATGTATTCAACAGACGCAAATGCATCAACTACACTTGGACGGTAATAAAATGTCATAGCAAAACCTGTAGCTACCTGAACTAAAAAACAAGTAAATACAATACCACCAAAACAATAAAAAATATTAACATGTGGTGGTACATATTTACTAGAAATATCATCCGCAATTGCTTGAACTTCTAATCGTTCTTCAAACCAATCGTAAACTTTACCCATAATATATAATTATAAAAAATAGAACACAGTTAAGCACAATTTTATAACTTACATATAGTTATCTATAAGGCGAGAGTGGGATTCGAACCCACGGAATCCGCAAGGATTCATCTGATTTCAAATCAGACGCAATCGACCAACTCTGCCATCTCGCCAAAAGATTAGTATTAAAACTAATCTTAGATATGAATTAAGTTTCGTAAGTGGTAGTTCCACTGAATTTGATTGAAGCTGGATTTGGATTTTTCCCAATTGAAAAACTACGTGTATTTGCTGCTATTCGTCCGGGGTTAACTTTTTCTGGAAAAACACCGTCCTTAGGATGTAAGTACTGAACTTCACCACTTGGAAAAATACGATAGATTTTGTAATCATTTATTCTAAAAGTACGTAATTGAGTACCTAAAGCCATACATTGTTCTTTTCGTGCTAAATACAACAAATTTTCACCATTACGCATAATAGCAGCACCACCTGTGGGCATTTCAAAAATTTGTTCCTTTTTACTTGTCCAAGTAATAGCATATTTCTCTTCAACTTCAGCAGCACGAAGCCAACCTCCAGTACTTCCTCCAAACGTAGGAAACGGTGTCTGTAAATTTAATGTCATATGTAAAACCTTATTAATATTTAACGTTTAATATATAATTTTAATGAAAAAAAGATTTTTTTTACGTTAATTTAGAAAATTTTATAGCGGAGAATGGATTTGAACCATTGACCTTCGGGTTATGAGCCCAACGAGCTACCAGACTGCTCTACTCCGCGGGCTACGCAGAATAGCGTATACAATACAATTTATTATAACATGTTTATGTTATTAATTGTTTAAAAGTTTATAAATCATAGTGTACGGTTAAATATTTTATTTCTTCTAAACAATAATTAGGGTACCTTTAGCAGTTGGTTTAATCTTATGATTAGAACCAACTGTTAGGAATAGAATATTATTAATTAACCTTTCTACCTAAATTTATATTATCTGTTAACGAATTTAAAATTAATTTGATTGAGCGAACAGCATCATCATTACCTGGAATAGGAATATCAACTAAATCTGGATCACAATTTGTATCTAAAATAGAAATAATTGGGATACCTAATTTACGACATTCTCGAATAGCAGTTATTTCACGTTTCTGGTCAACAATAACTACAACATCAGGTAATCGTTCCATGTTTTTTATACCATCTAGATGTTTACGTAACTTATCTAACTCTTTCCGACGTAAAGACGCTTCTTTTTTAGGTAACTTACTAAAAACCTCATCAGCCTCTTCCTGTTCCAAACCTTTTAAACGTTTAATACGACTTTTTAATGTAACCCAGTTTGTAAGCATCCCACCTAGCCAACGGTGGTTTACGTAATAAGAATTACATCTTTGAGCTTCTTGAGCAATTAATGAGCTTGCTTGACGTTTTGTACCGACAAATAAAAAAATTTTATCTTTTTCCGCAGCTGAACGAACATATAAGTTCGCTTCTTTAAGTAACTGTGCCGATTGAACTAAATCTAAAATATGAATTTTATTACGTTCTGTGTATATATATGGAAACATTTTTGGATTCCATCTGTAAGCTTTGTGTCCAAAATGAACTCCAGCTTCTAATAATTGGGCTAAAGTAATATCAGCCATAATATTTTAAAACTCCTTAGAAGTTACTTAAATAAATATATCTATATTAACAAATATTAAAAATTTCTGTCTAGTTTTTTAATTCAAATTTTTCCGTAGTTGAAGTTTGAGTTTCGACTTTTGATACAGGCATTGATCGATTATTATTATTAAAAGAACCCTTATAATTTTGAGAGCCTGTTCCTGCTGGGATTAAATGTCCAATAATAATATTCTCTTTCAAACCTCGTAACCAATCAACTCTTCCTTCTATGGCAGCTTTTGTCAAAACATTAGTCGTTTCTTGAAAACTTGCTGCAGAAATAAAACTTGGGTTATTTAAAGCAGCCTTTGTTATTCCCAATAACAGTGGTACATAAAAAGCTATTTGTTTATTATTTTTTAAAATAATATCATTAATATATTCAATATGGTATAAATCAATAACTTCACGAGGTAATAAAGGAGTATCTCCTTCATGAGTAATTAAAACTTTTGTTGTCATTTGCTTAATGATTACTTCTAAATGTTTATCAGCAATAGTTACACCTTGTGATTCATAAACAGATTGAACTGAATTTAAAATTAATGATTGCACTTTTTTGAAACTTTTATAACTTGCTTCATAATTTGTGATCAGTCGATATGAATTTGTAACTTTTGTTCGATCACAGAAGAAATTTTTAATTGAGCCATAATAATTGAAATAGGCTTTTAGTAAATTATGTGGGTTAATTTTTTCATTTTCTTTGATAGTTGTTCCTAATTTTCTAAATTCGAATGCTGAATCAAGACTTGTTTGTTGAATTAAAAGACATTTTTTCTGATTAGTTGAAATATTTTTACTTATTTGTTTTTTCTTACGGGCTTCTAATAACTCTTCAATTCTCGGTAAACCTTGAACAATATCACCTGTGATTTCTTTTTCAAAATTTAACAGACCAATAGTTTGACCATCTGAAATAAACTCACCATTTTCACAAAATACACTATTGGCATCTTGTTCAAAATAATCTTCAGTTATTGAATGAATTCCAATAGATTTAGAAAATGGGTAACCAAAAAATTGTACCCTTACTATGTTCGGTTTAAGATCAGATTTCCCTCCAACTTTATTTGAAATAAATTCTGAGTTTTTCATAAACACAGAATAATGCGTTCTAGATTTTTTACTCCATTTCGAAACCTTTTTTGTTGACAATTTTAAAAAATCTTTGTTATCAACTTTATTTCCAGTAATTAGAAAGTTATTTACAAAAATGGGGATTGGTGAACTATACAATTTACCACGTTTTTTAATAAACATTTTAGATAATTCAAATTTTAAACCAACCGATGGTAATTTAGAAACTTTTGGGTTTAGTTTTTTATTCAAAGTCTTCTTAGTAATATCATGATAATTTAAAAAAACAGAGCGCTTTGTTTTGGAAACATTAGAAAATGGTAGATATTCTTCGAGTATTAATTTATAACGTAAAGTCATATTTTCAATAGAATTATCTGTTTGACAATTAGGGAAAAAATACGGTCGACCTTTTTGAATTGTCAAAAATTTACCATTGTCAATAATAATTTTTCCTATTTGATTAATATACTTAACATTAATAATTAAATCATTAACCGATTTTTGTTGATTTTTAGGTTTTTCAATAGTTAAACAATCATCATTTGAAATCAATAAAATTTGTTTATTGGTTTTACATTTTACTTTTATTCTCACAATTTCTAATGAGCGTAACGTAATAGTTTCAAAATAACCCAAAGTCGTATATGAATCAACAAATTGGTTAGACTCAAGTAAATTACAAAACTCAATACTAGTATACTTTAAATAAGCTTGTAAATAATTCGGTAAATATAGATTCTCAGTCGTTAAAAATTTAACTTCGTTCTTTTTCTGATCCATAGAAAATTGAACTTTAGTCGTATTTTGGTATGAATTTTTAGTCTTTAAATCTAATATATTTCCAATTAAGTTAATAGTATTTGGGCTTTTAATTTTTTGATTGCATTTATATAAATATTGATTACTAGCTTTTAAATTAAGGATAGATTCAATATGAGAATTTTGATTAAACGACTTTTTGACACTTTTTACTTTTGGTACTTCATAAATACTTAAAGGGCGAATTAATAATTGATCTTTATGTTTTTCGATAATATGTTGACACAGTGAAAGGCTATTAATTTTTATATTCTTAAATATAATTTCACCAGGATAATATATTTTATTTACAAAACTTTTAAAGTTTTTACCTTCATAAACTAAACCACACTTAATTGTTATTTCATGTATAGTATTATTTTTTTGAATAAGATTTACGATTCCAGACGTTTTTGAGAATAAACCTGGAAGTAATTCAAAGTTTTCGCATATAAAACTTCCATTTTCGACAAATAATATATTTTTATCACAATTTAATTTATGCGTTTCTTCTGGTAACCAAATTATTGAACCTGAGGTAAATTGTAACGGAATTTTGCAAACATTTTTTTTATTAAATATAGTTCTCTCTTCTTCAGAATCGTCATATTTAATATCAAGACTTAATCTTGTGAAATACGAAATTAGGTTTTTAGTAAGAATATTTTTTTGGTAAATATTTTTATCGTAGTATGGAATACCACCAGTTTGTGTTCTAAAATTATTAATTATTAGACTTGCAAAATGAGAATTTAATTGCCCATTAAGAATTAGTTCTGAATTTTGAGTTTGTAAATTAACCCAATATTTTGAGTTTTCTAATAATAAAATATATTTATCACTAGCCCCATTTCTTATTAATTTTTTAATATGACATTTGGATAAAGTATAATTATGACTTTTAATCTGAATTATACGTTTAAATAGATCTCTTTCCGAATTAACAAATTTAACAAATCCCGGGTATTGGTTTATGAATTTTGTTCGAAAAATATAACTATTTTTATTGATTTTATGGTCCGTATAAAAATTTAAAAAAGAATTTTTAGGTGCCTGGTATACTTGTCCATATAAAACCCATAAAAGTTTATTTTTATTAATAAACTTTGTTTTATTTTTTAAACGAGGCATAAAAACTTCACCGGAATTCACGCTTAAAACAGGTTTAATTTCGGTTCGAATCTGCTTTTCCGTATTAGCAAGCTCACCAATAATTGTTCCTTTAGTTACATACTCATTATTTTTAATAAATAAAATCGTATTGGGAAGAATTTCTAATTGAAGTAACTCTCTGTCTCTTACTTTGGGAATAATAATTATAGAACCAGAGTTTTTTGCTAATAAAACATCGTCACCACGGTTTGTTCGCAATGTTAAAGTTTTTAAAACTTTCGAAAACTTAATAATCCCATCAATTGAACTCGTAATTTGTTGCCGAAGTTCTGAGGTAAAAATACCTCCTGTATGAAAAGTTCTCATCGTTAATTGAGTTCCAGGTTCACCGATAGATTGGCCCGCAATAATACCAATCGCTTCCCCAATATCGACTAAATTTTCATTTGCTAAATCCCACCCATAACATTTTTGGCAAACAGAACGATAAAGGCTGCAAGTTAATGGAGAACGAATATAAAAATTTTTAATTTTTAATTGTCTGAAAATTTTTATTAAACTAGGTGTAATTTGTTGATCTTTCTGAACAATTATAGCTTGAGTTTCAGGATGGTAAATTACTTTACTAACAAGCCTACCGAGTAAATCATCAAAAATAAATTTAACAGGTTGATTATTTTTTCGAATGTTAAAAACTAAGCAAGAATGTGATGTTTTACAATCTTTTTCACGTATGATTATATCTTGAGCTACATCGATTAAACGGCGTGTTAAATATCCTGAATTTGCAGTTTTTAAAGCCGTATCAACAATACCTTTTCGTGCTCCATAACCAGACATTAAATAATCTGTAATAGTTAAACCTTCCCGGAAATTTTTTTTAATTGGTAACTTAAGAATTTCACCACTTGGATCAGACATTAAACCACGCATACCAACAAGTTGTCTTACTTGTGACAAATTACCACGAGCCCCTGAAAATGCCATAATATAAACAGAATTCAAAGGATCATAATTATTAAAATATGAAACAACTTCATCTTTTAACGATTCACTAGTGATACTCCAAGTATCGATAATTTTCTGAAACCGTTCCACATCAGTAATTTTACCTTTTAAGTAAATTTTTTCAGCATTTAGTATATCTTCATGGGCTTTTTCTAACATTTTATGCTTGACAAATGGTACCCTTAAATCTTCAATACTAATAGAAATTCCAGCTTGACTTGCATATTTAAAACCTAAATATTTTAATTCATCAGCTAGTAGACATGCTTGCATAGAATTATATTTGGTAAAGCTCCATGCTAATAATTGTTTTAATTGTTTTTTACTAATGAGAGTATTTTGGTACGTATAATCTTTCATGGAATTTTCAATTTTTATCTATTGTTTATATAAAACGTTTAATTAAATAATTTTAATGTGTTCTGAATTGTGTAATTCAGAATTACTCTTCCAGGTGTCGTTTGAATATATTGAACAATTATTTCTGAAGTTTTATGCTTTCGAATCTGTAAATTTTCATGGTATTCGATATAACTTTCATCTTTTAATGTAACTATTTTAAGTGGATCTTGAGATTCTATGTTTTTATCATGATGACGTACCCAAATCGTTGCATGTAATTCTATTCGATCCTGATAATATGCCAGAATGACATCATCTAAATTAGCGAAATAATGGTTACAACCTAAAAGATTTTTAATGTTATTTAAAGTTAAATAATAACAACCTAATACCATATCTTGACTTGGCATAATAATTGGTTCACCATTTGCTGGCGATAAAAAATTATAAGGTGCCAACATTAACATATAGCATTCGGCTTGTGATTCAAAAGAAATTGGAACGTGAACAGCCATTTGATCACCATCAAAATCCGCATTAAAAGCAGAACAGACTAAGGGATGCAATTTAATTGCACGACCTTGAACTAATATAGGTTCAAATGCTTGAATTCCCAACCGATGTAATGTAGGAGCACGGTTTAAAAATACCGGATGGTTTGATAAGACTTTTTCTAAAACAGAATCAATGGAAGGTTCATTCTGTTGAATTACATTTTTAGCAACCTTCATATTACTTGCCAAACCTTGATTGATTAATTCACGAATAATAAAAGGTTGAAATAATTCAACAGCCATTTCATATGGTAAACCACATTGATTTAATTTTAAGGTTGGACCAACAACAATAACAGATCGTCCTGAATAATCAACACGTTTGCCTAAAAGGTTTTGTCTAAAACGTCCATGTTTTCCTTTAATAATATCGGATAAAGATTTTAATGGACGATTATTTGCACTTAATGCTATTTTCCCCCGTTTACCATTGTCAATCAATGTATCAACAGCTTCTTGTAACATTCGTTTTTCATTTCTAATAATTAATTGAGGCGCATCAATTTCTAATAAACGGAGAAGGCGGTTGTTTCTAGTAATAATACGTCTATATAATTCATTTAGATCAGATGTCGCAAACCTTCCTCCTTCTAATTGGATCATTGGTCTTAAAGCTGGAGGTATGACTGGTAATATAGTGATAACCATCCAAGATGGATTTGAACCAGTCGCTTGTAAATTTTCTAATATACGAACTCGTTTGATAGATTGATCACGCAACTTATAAATACGTTGGTATTCCCATTTACGAAACCATTTTGAGCAATTATAAGTAAATTTATCTTTATGTAAAACTTTACTACAAATAGTAATAAATCTACGTGTTTTTAAAATCTCTTTATTAATATTTAATCGTTCCAACTCCTTTTTAATAAGAACAGCCCCAATTAAATAATTTGGGGTTGTTCGTAATAAATATTTTGGAGTATTTCGACGACGATTTTGAGGTTTTGGGTATGGCTTTAATGGATAACCTGTAAACCCAAACTCTCGACTACGGCGAAAATATTGTAAATCCCAATGAAGACCATAGAAAGATATCTCATCTTCAGCTATGAAATAAGCTAATGAGGCTAATTTTATACGTTTTATACGATTATCACGTAAATTAACTTTTCCTGATTTAATTGCAAATTTTTTCTGATACTCTTGTTGGAAAATTTTCGAAAGAATCAATGTCGAAGATTCATCTTTTTGTAATGTACTCAAACATTGTTTAAAAGCCTCTTTCGTTACATTTAAATTTTTATTTGAACCAATTTTGCAATCTGTCATAGAAAAATGGTTCTGATCAATTCGACTTTTCAAAACATGCCGTATATGTTTAGGGTTATTTTGTCTTTCAAATATAGCTAATTCTTCTGTATCTATATTAGTATATTTTAGAATGTCATCTAACATTTGTTTTGTTTCAGAATTCTCAAAAAATCGGGAATTCATTTCAAGTAAAGTAAGAATATCAGGATATTCATATAATAATCCTGTATCAAGTCTTTTCTCACATTGTTCCACTTCCAATAATAAAGCCATGTAATTTGGTCTACTATTTGTATACCAAACATGTGTAACGGGATAAATTAAATTAATATGACCCATCCTATGACGCCTTACACGTGATTCCGTTAATTCGACACCACAACGCTCGCAAATAAGACCATCGTAACGAACTCGTTTATATTTTCCACAAGCACATTCTAAACTTTTGCTCGGGCCAAAAATACGCTCACAAAATAACCCATCCATTTCAGGTCTAAAACTTCGATAGTTTATAGTCTCAGATTTTTGAACTTCGCCAATAAATTGGCCATTTGGAAGTCTTCGATGAGACCATTGAAGAATACGAACAGGAGAGGCTAATTTAATTTTTATATAATTAAATTCTTTTTCAACTTTTACCATATTTTAATATTGAATTAAACTTGTTAAAATGCTATTGAATTTATATTTGAAGTTGGTGCAAATGTTTTAACGAAAGGATTGTATTTTTCAATTAAATTTACTTCAGCTTCATAAGTTTGGCTTGTACTAAACTGACCTATACGATATGTGCTTATATCTAAACCAATTGATCTTAGCTCTTGTAATAAAACTTTAAATGATTCAGGAATTCCCGATGTTGGTATTGGCTGACCTTTAACAATAGCATTTAATGTTTCATTTCGACCATCCATATCATCAGATTTAATTGTTAATAATTCTTTTAAAGTAAAAGCAGCGCCAAATCCTTCTAATGCCCAGACTTCCATTTCTCCAAACCTTTGTCCACCATGTTGAGCTTTTCCACCTAATGGTTGTTGCGTTACTAATGAATAAGGGCCCGTAGCCCTAGCATGAATTTTGTCATCGACAAGGTGAATTAATTTTAACATATAACCATTACCAACTGTAATAGGATTTTCAAATTCTTTTCCAGTTCTACCATCAATTAACACCATTTTTCCAGGAGAATATGGATTAAAAAGCCACGCTTCATTTTTTTCTATTGAAGCTTGTCGTAATTTTTTATTAATTAAAATCCTTGAAATTTCTTGTCCATACATTTCATCAAAAGGTAATATTTTGAAACGTCTATCTAGCTTATGACCTGCTAAACCAAGTAAACATTCATATAACTGACCAACATTCATACGTGATGGTACACCTAAAGGATTTAAAATAATATCAACAGGTGTTCCATCGGGTAAAAATGGCATATCATGTCGTCCAAGTATTCGTGAAATGATTCCTTTATTACCATGTCTGCCAGCAATTTTATCCCCAACCTGAATTTTACGAATCTGTGCTACAAAAATTTGAATTTTTTCAAATTTATACGCTAATTTTGTTCTTCGATTAAAGGTTAAAGTTTCAATTATACGACCGTATTCGCCTTCGGGCATTCTAAATGATGTATCTCTTACACCTTTTGCTTTTGCGCCAAAAATTGCTCGCAATAATTTCGCTTCTGGTAATTGTTCTGAATCATCTTTTTGAATTACTTTTCCGATTAAAATATCTCCCGGTTTTACAAAAGTACCAACTAAAACGATACCATCTTCGTTTAAATGTTGAGTTTCATTGAAGTCTAAATTAGGGATACTTCTTGTCGTTTTTTCACAAATCTCGGCAGTTTGATCAATTTCAATCTCATATCTTTCAATATGAATAGATGTAAAAACGTCTTCATAAACTAAACGTTCATTTATTAAAATTGCGTCTTCGAAATTATAGCCTTGCCATGGCATATAAGCTATTAAAACATTTTGACCTAAAGCTAGCTCGCTTCCATTAATCCCTGGTCCATCAGTTAACATTTGCCCCGATTCTACTCGTTCGCCTTTCCAAACAATAGGCCGTTGATTAATACAAGTTTCTTGGTTTGATCTTTGATATTTATGTAAAGAATATTTCCCTTCTTTCTTATTGTCGTATTTAATTCTAATTTGATTAGCTGTTACAGAACTTATAATTCCTGAATTATGAGCATTAAGAGTATTTCCTGAATCACTTGCAATTTGATTTTCTAACCCAGTCCCAACAATAGGTTTTTGAGCCATAATTAATGGAACCGATTGGCGTTGCATATTTGAACCCATTAAAGCACGGTTAGCATCATCATGTTCAAAAAATGGAATAAGAGAAGCAGCCACTGAAACAACCTGAACCGTCGAAATAGAAATAAAATCAACTTCAGATGGTATAACTGTAATAAAATCTTGTTTATAACGAACAGGAATTAAATTACGTATTAAATAATTTTGGTCATTTGTAGTTATATCAGCAGGTGCAATCTTATATAAATCTTCAATATCAGCTGTTAAATAAATTGGATTACCTGTTTTAATTACTTTACCGTTAACTACTCTCCAAAATGGAGTTTCGATAAATCCTGTTTTATTTACTCGAGCACATGTTGTTAAAGATGCAATTAAACCTACATTTTGGCCTTCAGGTGTTTCAATTGGACAAATTCGTCCGTAATGACTTGGGTGTATATCCCGAACTGCAAAACTGATACGATCACGATCAAACCCTCCTGGTCCTAAACCACTTATTCGACGTCTATGAGTTAATGATGATAATGGATTTGTCTGGTCCATATATTGTGAGAGTTGGCTTGAGCCAAAGAATTCACGCACAGTCGAACCAACAATGTTAAAGTTAGAAAGTTGACTAGAACCAATTTTATTAGTTTGGCTACGTAATTTTCGTACTAATCTTTGAAAACCGATTCTAAATAAATTTTGTAATAATTCTCCAACAGATCGAACACGTCGGTTTTTTAAATGATCAATATCATCACCCGTTGTTTTTGAAGTTGATAATGTTATTAATGAATCAATAATTGCAAAAATGTCAGTATAAGTAATATTTTGAATTTGATTGTTTAATTTGATATTCAATCGATTATTAATTTTTAATCTTCCAATTTTACCTAATCGATAATAACGTAGATCAAAAATTCTCGAAAATTCTGAAATATTTTTATAATTATCTGACTTTAAATCAAATCGTAATAAAGGTTGATCCTCGTTAGTTAAATTAGTTATTAGAGGTTTATTAAAGTAGAAAAAATCTGCATGATTCAAATTTTTACAAATTTCTAAATCAGTTAATCCCATTTCTTTCAATAAATGAATAATAGGTTTTTGTGTAAATTTATCTAATTGTATAACGATTTCATCTTCTTGATTTTTTATGGGGTATTTATATTTATTTATCTCTGTATTTTTTTGAAAACCAAGCCTAACCCATGAACCTGAATCTGGTATTAAAATGGCTGTATACAGATCTTTTTCTTGGTATTGGTCTTTATAACTATCTTTTACTTCATGGCAATCTTTATAATTAATAATCTCTGAACGTGACTTTAAATAATTGAGCCTTTTCTTTTTCTTCTTTTTCTTCTTTTTCTCTTTATATTTCAGAAGCTCTTTTAAAGTTGTTGTAAAATAAATATTTGGTTTCAACTTTTTTTCTTCAGCATTATTAATTAGAGCCTTTAGTTTTTGAGTTTTTGAAATCGAAGATTGTTTTACAAATTTAAATTGGTTAATTTGATTCAATGAATTTTGATTGTTCATCAAAATTAAAAACAGATTATTTTTAAATTTGAATTCTGTAATTTTTTTATAGTATCTAGTTATTGTTTTATTATTATTAACTGATGTTAAATAGATGTTTGACTTATGATAGTTTTGATTTATTTTACTTAACCATTGTTTTTCAATATCTTTAGATCCAGTAGTTAAAGTTTGGTTTAATAATTCATATTTGATTAATGATTTCAGTAAAAAATTCCAGGTTTTTATTTGCGTAGTATTTTCGAAATGTCCTAAATGATTTGTTTGAATAAATTGTTTTTCTTTTAAATTCAACCAATGCAAGAAAATTTTAACTCGTTCAAGCTTTTTATTTGTTTCAACAGTTTTTAAAATAATCTGATAAATCTTAAACGTTTCTAAAAAATAAAAATTAAAATCTTTTTCAGTCTTTTGTAATTCGATAAACGAATATTGAAATAAACTTTGATTATATGCATTAGGAAAAAATGTTAAAATTTGCTCAGAAATAAATGGTTCACCGAGTGGGATAAAGTCTCTTAATTTATTGATATCACTTGATAATTTTCGTTTAATTAATTTCCGCTTTTTCTGATTTTTATTCTTTTCAAAATAAATTCCGGGACTACGAATAATTTGACTCACAATAACACGCTCACAACCATTAACAATAAAGGTTGCAAAAGTTGTCATCAATGGTAAGTTTATAATAGGAAATTGACTGTGATAACATACGGTATTTAGTTTTTTATTCCGAACTTCCAAAGGAATTAGTAATTGTGCTGCATAATTCGCAGTGTATTTCTTAGCACGTATAACATTATAAATTGGCTTAACCAAACTGTACTCGTGTCCAAATAAAACGTATTCAGTATTGTAAGTAAAATCATAGATACGAGAGAACATTGCTAACTCTTCACTTAAACCTTGAGAAATAAACCAACAAAAACTAACTCTTTGCATTTCTATAAAATCTGGTAGAGCTGTTATATAGTTAATAGATTGTTTCATAATCTTTGTTAACAATTATTTTTAAGTTTTTATAAAAATGTTAAAAAATGTTAGAATCATACAAAATTTTCTTAACATTTTTTAACTAAAGGTCAAATTGATTTTTAATCAATTAGATAAAATGTTTTAAACACTTTTAAATTGAAGTGTTATTTTTGACTTTTTACGCGCTGCTGTATTTTTATGAAATACATTTTTCTTATAACCTTTATCAATTAAGCTATAAGTTGAATTAAGAATATTTTGGAGTTTTTCTTTATTTTCTGGGGTTGGTGAATTCTTATATATTTCCAAATTTTTTGAAAATATTTTTGTCAACGTTCGTACTGACGTTTTATAAAAACGATTTTGTAAACGGTTTCGTTCATTAATTAAAATACGCTTTTTTGCCGACTTACTATTAGCCATAAAACTTATAAACCTTTAAATTTTTTAATTAAATATTTTCATATATATGGAAATATAATAGATTGTGTATAAAATTGGAAGTTTTTTTAAGGAAAATTTTTGGCTAATTAAAAACTTATTTATTTATTAATGCTTGTCAGCATATATTTTAAAAAATTAAGTACTTAAAATATTTTCCATTTTAATTTTCTGTAAAAGATTGATAAAATTAAAAAATTAAGATATTGTAATATTACACAACTAGTAGTGAAAAATTAATTAATTTTATTTTATATCTGTATGGCAAAAAATAAAGGTACACGAATTCTAATTACTTTAGAATGTACAGAATGTCGTTCGAATACGAACAAACGAACTGCTGGTGTCTCACGTTATACGACTCAGAAAAATCGTCGTAACAATCCTGAAAGAATTGAACTTAAAAAATACTGTCGATATTGCAATATACCTACTATACACAAAGAGATTAAATAATTATGGCAATAAAAAAACAAAAGTTTTCACTGATCGGTGTAAACCAAAAAATTGATTATAAAGATATTGATCTATTAAAATTATTTATAACTGAACAAGGTAAAATTTTACCACGCCGAGCTACTGGAGTTACAGTTCAGCAGCAACGTAGAATCGCTAAAGCGATTAAACGAGCACGAATTTTGTCTTTACTTCCTTTTGTTGCGCAAAATTCTATTTAAAATATTAAAACGTGAGTTTTAATATTTTAAATAAAGGAAAAATTCCCAAATAATTACGGTTTTATTTAATTAGATCAAATAAAATACTAAAATACCGTATAATAATAAGTTGAAAACTCATATTTACTTAATAGATGCAAATAAACTATTTTTTATTTTTTATGAGAGTTTCATAGATTTTTGTCTCCCAAAAGGAGAAAGTCAATGGCAATAAGCTCAACGGAGCGTCGAGCAAAAAATGTACAAATTTTTGTAGAAAAAGACGCTGTTGAAACTAGTTTCGAAAAATGGGCTCAACCTGGGCATTTTTCACGAACTTTAGCTAAAGGTCCAAAAACAACAACTTGGATTTGGAACTTACATGCAGATGCACATGATTTTGACAGCCAAACAAGTTCATTAGAAGAAGTTTCTCGTAAAATTTTTAGTGCACATTTTGGTCAATTAGCGATAATTTTCTTCTGGATTAGTGGGATGCACTTTCATGGTGCTTATTTCTCTAATTATTCTGCTTGGTTAGCAGATCCAATTGGTATTAAACAAAGTTCGCAAGTTGTTTGGCCTATAGTAGGTCAAGAAGTTTTAAACGCAGATGTTGGAGGAAATTTCCAAGGTGTTCGAACAACTTCTGGTTGGTTCCAGATGTGGCGAGCAGAAGGAATAACAAGTGAAGTTGAATTATATTGGATTGCAATTGGTGGATTAATGATGTCAGCAATAATGATATTTGCTGGTTGGTTCCATTATCATAAAGCAGCTCCTAAATTAGAGTGGTTCCAAAACGCTGAATCAATGATGAATCATCATTTAGCCGGCTTACTTGGTTTAGGTTGTTTATCTTGGTCTGGTCACCAAATTCATATAGCATTACCGATAAATAAATTATTAGATGCCGGAGTGTCACCTCAAGAAATTCCATTACCTCATGAATTTCTAATAAACCGTGATTTAATGGCTCAATTATACCCAAGCTTTGGTAAAGGTCTTGGACCATTTTTTAGTGGACATTGGGGTGAATACTCAGATTTCTTAACTTTTAAAGGTGGTTTAAACCCAGTAACCGGTGGTTTATGGTTAACAGACATTGCGCACCACCATTTAGCATTATCTGTTTTATTTATAATTGCTGGTCACATGTACCGTACTAATTGGGGTATTGGACATAGTATGAAAGAAATTTTAGAAGCTCATAAAGGTCCTTTTACAGGCGAAGGTCATAAAGGAATATATGAAATTTTAACTACTTCATGGCATGCACAATTAGCTATTAATTTAGCAATGATGGGTTCATTAAGTATTGTTGTGGCACATCATATGTATGCAATGCCGCCATATCCTTATCTAGCTACTGATTATGCAACACAGTTATCACTGTTCACACATCATGTTTGGATTGGTGGATTCTGTATTGTAGGTGGAGCAGCTCATGGTGCTATATTTATGGTACGTGATTATACTCCTGCAAATAATTATAACAATTTATTAGATCGTGTATTAAGACATCGCGATTCAATTATTTCACATTTAAATTGGGTTTGTATCTTCTTAGGTATGCATGCTTTTGGATTCTATGTACACAACGATACTATGCGTGCATTAGGACGTCCACAAGATATGTTCTCAGATAAAGCTATTCAATTACAACCAATTTTTGCACAATGGATTCAAAATATCCATTTATTAGCTCCTGGAACGACTGCTCCAAATGCTTTAGTAACAGCAAGTTATGCATTTGGTGGTGATATTGTAGAAGTCGGTGGTAATATAGCGATGATGCCTATTAAATTAGGTACAGCTGATTTCATGGTGCACCATATTCATGCTTTTACTATTCATGTAACGGTATTAATTTTATTAAAAGGTGTACTTTATGCTCGAAGTTCAAAATTAATTCCGGATAAAGCTAATTTAGGATTCCGTTTTCCATGTGATGGACCTGGACGTGGCGGTACTTGCCAAAGTTCAAGTTGGGATCATGTTTTCTTAGGATTATTCTGGATGTACAACTGTATTTCTGTTGTGATTTTCCATTTTAGTTGGAAAATGCAATCAGATGTATGGGGAACTGTAACACCAGATGGTGCTATCTCACATGTTACAGGTGGAAACTTCTCAAAAAGTTCGATTACAATTAACGGCTGGCTACGTGATTTCTTATGGTCACAAGCTTCTCAAGTAATTCAATCATATGGTTCATCATCATCTGCATATGGTTTAATATTTTTAGGGGCACATTGGCTTTGGGCATTTAGTTTAATGTTCTTATTCAGTGGTCGTGGATATTGGCAAGAACTTATCGAATCTATTTTATGGGCACATAATAAATTAAATTTTGCTCCCGCAATTCAACCACGTGCCTTAAGTATTACTCAAGGTCGAGCTGTAGGCTGTGCGCAATATTTATTAGGTGGAATTGGAACAACCTGGTCGTTCTTTATAGCGCGAGGCCTTTCAATTTCCTAAATTTTTACTAAAGTAATAAATCTTTTTGATTTTTGAAATAGTAAAAATTTTTTCTATTCATAACTATAAATTATATAAAAAGGCATCTGAAGATTATGGCAACTAAATTTCCAAAGTTTAGCCAAGCCCTTGCACAAGATCCAGCAACTCGACGAATTTGGTATGGTATAGCTACTGCTCATGATTTAGAAGCGCATGATGGAATGACTGAAGAGAATTTATATCAGAAAATCTTTGCGTCTCATTTCGGACATTTAGCTATTATATTCCTATGGACCGCTGGAAATTTATTCCATGTAGCATGGCAAGGAAACTTTGAACAATGGGTAGAAAATCCATTGAAAGTAAAACCGATTGCACATTCGATTTGGGATCCACATTTTGGTGAATCAGCATTAAAAGCATTTAGTAAAGGTAGTCAATACCCTATAAATATCGCTTATTCAGGCGTATACCAATGGTGGTATACTATTGGATTTAGAAAAAACCAAGAACTTTTTCTTGGTTCAGTTGGTTTACTGATCTTATCATGCGTTTTATTATTCGCTGGCTGGTTACATTTACAACCAAAGTTCCGTCCAAGTTTATCTTGGTTTAAAAATAATGAATCACGTTTGAATCATCATTTATCTGGATTGATGGGTGTAAGTTCATTAGCTTGGACTGGTCATCTTGTTCATGTGGCGATCCCTGCTTCACGTGGTGTTCATGTTGGTTGGGATAACTTCTTGACAACACCACCACATCCGGCAGGTTTAGCACCATTTTTCTCAGGTAATTGGACAGTATATGCTGAAAATCCTGATACTCCTCAACATGTTTACGGTACGAGTAAAGGTGCTGGAACAGCAATGTTGACATTCCTAGGTGGTTTTCATCCGCAAACACAATCATTATGGTTGAGTGATATTGCTCATCACCAATTAGCGATTGCAGTAGTCTTTATTATTGCTGGTCATATGTATCGAACGAATTTCGGTATTGGACACAATATGAAAGAAATTCTAGATGCACACCGTCCTCCTGGTGGTCGATTAGGTGCAGGTCATGTAGGTTTGTTTGAAACAATTACAAACTCTTTACATATGCAATTAGGTTTAGCATTAGCTGCATTAGGTGTAGCTACATCTTTAACAGCCCAGCATATGTATGCTTTAACACCTTATGCATTCTTATCAAAAGATTTTACAACTGAAGCTGCGTTATATACACACCATCAATATATAGCAGGATTCTTAATGGTTGGTGCATTTGCACATGGTGCAATTTTCTTTGTTCGAGATTATGACCCTGAATTGAATAAGAATAATGTTTTAGCTCGTATGCTTGAACATAAGGAAGCAATTATTTCACATTTAAGTTGGGTTTCTTTATTCTTAGGATTCCATACTTTAGGATTATATATTCATAATGATACTGTTGTTGCTTTTGGGCAACCAGAAAAACAAATTTTATTTGAACCATTATTTGCAGAATATATACAAGCAGCATCAGGTAAAGCAGTTTACGAATTTAATGTTCTACTATCTTCGTCAACTAGTCCTGCAACTGCTGCTGGTAACCAAGTTTGGTTACCAGGTTGGTTAGAAGCAATTAATAGCGATAAAAATGATTTATTTTTAACTATCGGTCCTGGTGACTTTTTAGTACATCATGCAATTGCATTAGGATTACATACAACAGCCTTAATTTTAGTGAAAGGTGCACTAGATGCACGAGGATCAAAATTAATGCCGGATAAGAAAGATTTCGGTTATAGTTTCCCTTGTGATGGTCCTGGACGTGGTGGAACATGTGATATTTCAGCATGGGATGCTTTTTATTTAGCAATGTTTTGGATGTTAAACACAATTGGTTGGGTAACATTCTACTGGCATTGGAAACACATGACTATTTGGGGTGGTAACCCTGCCCAATTTAATGAGTCATCGAACTATATTATGGGTTGGTTACGTGATTATTTATGGTTAAATTCATCTCCATTAATTAATGGATATAATCCATTTGGTATGAACAGACTATCTGTTTGGTCATGGATGTTTTTATTCGGTCATTTAATTTGGGCTACAGGTTTTATGTTCTTAATTTCTTGGCGTGGTTATTGGCAAGAATTAATTGAGACATTAGTGTGGGCTCATGAACGTACACCACTTGCAAACTTAATTCGTTGGCGTGATAAACCAGTGGCGTTATCAATTGTTCAAGCCCGTTTAGTAGGGTTAGTCCATTTTTCAGTTGGTTATATATTAACCTATGCAGCATTCCTTATTGCTTCGACAAGCGGTAAATACGGATAGCGATTGGGAAAATCAAAATCAATTTAGTAATAGTATTTATTCCATTACTAAGTTGATTTTATTCGAGTAAAAATTATTAATAATTTTTATCTAAATAATATTGACAAAGCGTATTAGTTTTCTATAATGTATTATTAAATATAGTCGTGATATCAATAAAATATAAAATTGAAATTTGCTGGTGTAGCTCAACGGTAGAGCAACGGATTTGTAATCCGTAGGTTGGGGGTTCAAATCCCTTTACCAGCTTTATTTATTTGTCTTTAATTCCATATTACAGATATCTATAAAATATTTGAAATATAACGTATAATTAATTTTCAAATTGTTAGACACGAAAATAAAAAAATTAAAAGTTTTATTTTTAATATTTAAAGAAGTAATTTATGGGAAACTTTATTGATAAAACATTTACCGTAATCGCAGATATATTACTAAAAGTTTTACCAGCGAGTAAACAAGAAAAACAAGCTTTCTCTTATTACCGGGCAGGTATGGCAGCTCAATCCGAAGGAAAATACGCAGAAGCTTTAGAAAATTATTATGAAGCTTTACAAGTCGAAGAAGATCCGTATGATCGAAGCTATACATTGTACAATATTGGTTTAATTTACGCGAATACTGGGAGTAATTCTCAGGCCCTGGAATATTACCATCAAGCTTTAGAACTGAACTCGAATTTACCACAATCATTAAATAACATAGCAGTAATTTATCATTCTTCGGGACTTAATACATTAACTCTGATAAATGAAAATGTTGACGATATTCAACGTGCAGAATACCGTGCATTGGCTACAGAATTTTTCGATAAAGCAGGCGAATATTGGCGTCAAGCTTTAAAATTAGCACCCGATAATTACCCTGGAGCAAGAAATTGGTTAAAGGTAAGTGGTCGATTATTTGATGATGATTAAAGAGATTGAACAATCTATTTTATTCAAGAATTCGAATTATTTTGTTGTACAATAATACGTAGTTAATTAGCTTTAATTCGTTACCAGTTGGATAGTAAGTTAAATTCTGAAAGTATATTTATTCTCAAATATTTAAATATGTTAAGTCAAAATGGTAGAAACTACTAGTACAGAGAATTCAGGTTTTGTTACACAGATTATTGGTCCAGTATTAGATATTAAGTTTTCAGAAGGAAATTTACCAGCAATTTATACTGCTATTAAAATTACTGATGAAAAGGGAGAGGAGAATATCGCAGAAGTACAACAATTATTAGGTGATAATAAAGTACGAGCTGTATCAATGCGTTCAACAGATGGTTTAAAACGTGGTGTTAAAGCTGTTGACTTAGGTAAACCTATTTGTGTTCCCGTTGGTACAACAACATTAGGTAGAATTTTTAATGTTATTGGTGAACCTGTAGATGAACAGGGTGAGGTTTCATATGAGACTGTTCTACCAATCCATCGTGACGCGCCTGCGTTTACTGAATTAGAAACAAAACCTTCAATTTTTGAAACTGGTATTAAAGTTGTAGACTTATTAGCTCCTTACCGTCGTGGTGGTAAAATTGGCTTATTTGGTGGTGCTGGTGTTGGTAAAACCGTGCTAATTATGGAATTAATTAATAACATTGCGAAAGCACACGGTGGCGTATCAGTATTCGGTGGTGTTGGAGAACGTACACGTGAGGGTAATGATTTATATGAAGAAATGAAAGAATCTGGTGTAATTAATGAGAATAAATTCACGGAATCAAAAGTAGCATTAGTATATGGTCAAATGAATGAGCCTCCAGGAGCGCGTATGCGTGTAGGTTTAACAGCTTTAACAATGGCTGAATATTTCCGTGATGTTAATAAACAGGATGTATTATTATTTATTGATAATATTTTCCGCTTTACACAAGCAGGTTCAGAAGTATCAGCATTATTAGGTCGTATGCCTTCAGCTGTAGGTTACCAACCAACTTTAGCAACTGAAATGGGAGCTTTACAAGAGCGGATTACTTCAACAACACAAGGTTCAATTACATCTATTCAAGCAGTGTATGTACCTGCCGATGATTTAACAGATCCAGCACCCGCAACTACTTTTGCTCATTTAGATGCAACAACAGTATTATCACGTAATTTAGCAGCAAAAGGTATTTATCCTGCGGTAGATCCTTTAGATTCGACATCTACGATGTTACAGCCAGGAATTGTTAGCCCAATCCATTACAAAATGGCAGAAACAGTAAAGGAAACTTTACAACGTTATAAAGAATTACAAGATATTATTGCAATTTTAGGTATTGATGAATTATCAGAAGAAGATCGACTATTAGTTGCACGAGCACGTAAAGTTGAACGTTTCTTATCACAACCATTCTTCGTAGCAGAAATATTTACTGGTTCACCTGGTAAGTACGTAAGTTTAGAAGAAACAATTAAAGGTTTCCAAATGATTTTTAATGGTGAATTAGATGATTTACCAGAACAAGCATTTTATCTTGTAGGTAATATTGACGAAGCAATCGAAAAAGCAGAAACTCTAAAATAAAGGAGTAACAATAAATGGTTCTAAACATTCGTGTTCTTACCCCAGACAGAGTAATTTGCTCAACAACAGCTGATGAAGTTGTTTTACCTGGCTTAACTGGTCAAGTCGGTATATTAGATGGT
>MDSY01148410.1_pt1 | contig 22384 bp, 19 predicted proteins | sample 811131 | NCBI WGS metagenome assembly MDSY01 (sample SAMN05326643, study PRJNA326480) | marine metagenome | isolation source: seawater | place: Atlantic Ocean: South West | collected 2010 | reverse complement strand
AGCTTAGCCACCGTGCCCCCCTTCTCCCGCGAGCAAGGGCAGCGCGTCTTCGCCGTAGTAGCGCAACAAGACCTTCGAGAAGCCTTCGGTCAGGCGCAGCGCATCGAAGGACGGATCCACACGAATGTCCTGACGAAACTCAATGTGGTGCAACGTGTCCAGCTTGGCCATACCCAGCAACGCATCCAAACCCTTACCTAAACTCTGTCGTTTTGTGGCCATAATTCTATTGTCCTGGGGTGGCGGCGGGTGGCTGTTGTTCAGAATCGGCTTTGGCCTGACGCAAGATTTCGCCGGCTAGTGCCAGATAGGCGAGGGAGCCTTTTGAGTTTCTATCGTAAGCTAGAGCTGGTAGACCGTGGCTTGGTGCTTCCGCGAGGCGAATATTTCGAGGAATGCTCACCCGGTAGACGCGCTTGCCGAAATATTTGCGCAACTGCGCTGACACAGCATTGGTGAGGCTGTTACGTGGATCGTACATGGTGCGCAAGATACCCTCGATACGCAGACTCGGGTTGATCAATTTCGCAATTTGCTTGATGGTGTTATTCAGTGCCGAGAGACCCTCGAGAGCGTAGTACTCACACTGCATGGGAATAATCACTCCGTCACTGGCAACCATAGCATTCACGGTAAGCATATTGAGGGAGGGTGGGCAGTCAATAATAATATAGTCGTAATTGTTAGCAACGCGCTTTAGAGCATGTCGCAGGCGTGTCTCGCGGCCAATCTCCTGCATCAATTCTACTTCTGCGGCGACCAAGTCATCATTCGAGGGCAACAGGTGAATCTTCGCCTTGGGGCAGGGAACAATTACATCTTCAATGGCCGCTTTTTCAGTTAGCACATCATAAACACTGGTTTTGCATTTGTGCTTATTGATGCCAACACCCATCGTGCTATTGCCCTGAGGGTCTAGATCAACCAAGAGCACACGCTGCTTATAGGCTGCCAGAGAAGCCGCTAAGTTAACGCTGGTGGTGGTCTTACCCACTCCACCTTTCTGATTTGCGATTGATATTATTCGAGGCACTAGACTGACCTTTAAGCTGTTTTATCGCTGCACTCTGCCAGAGCGTTGCGACTGATGACAATTAGGTGGCGTTCTCCCTCCACACCCGGCACCTGCAATGTGTGAGAGACATCGACCTTATAGGCTTTCCCAACCTCACTCAACTCTGATTGGGGGAATTTCCCTTTCATGGCCAAAAACAGGCCATCAGTGGTCAACAGATGAGCGCACTTGTTCACCATATCGGCAACCGAGGTAAAGGCGCGACTCAGAACCGCATCGTAGCCCTGGTTCGGTCTGTGCTGCTCAACTCGAGACTGAATTTCGCTGACATTGGCCAAACCCAACTCACAGCGCGCTTGAAATAAAAACCGGGTGCGCTTGCCGTTGCTATCTAACAGGGTGAAATGTCGATCCGGACACATAATCGCCAGCGGTATGCCTGGCAAGCCAGCGCCGGTTCCCACATCGATCAACCGTTGCCCTTGAATGTGCGGCAGCACAGTAAGGCTGTCCAGTAGATGCAATTTGACCATCTCTGCGGGATCGCGAATCGCGGTGAGGTTATAGGCTCTATTCCAAGTAATCAGCAACTGTAAATAGGCCAGCAGTTGATCCCGCTGCTCAGCACTATAGTCAATTGCCATGGACTGCATGCCGGCTTCAAGGCTTGCCGCCAAGTGTGATTCCCTGGGCAATTTAAGCGGCATGTTTTTTCAACGAGACAATTAGCAGGGAGATGGCGGCTGGAGTAACCCCGGGGATCCGGCTAGCTCGGGCCAATGTTTCCGGTGTTGCTTCAGAGAGCTTTTGTTTGACCTCGTTGGACAGGCCCTTGACCGCCAGATAGTCGAAATCCTCTGGAATACGGGTCTTTTCATGGCGGCGCAAGCGATTTACCTCATCCTGTTGACGGGTAATATAACCGGAGTACTTAGCGTCGATCTCAACCTGCTCGGCAATCTTTTGCTCCACCTTGTGCTCCGGGTAGAGGCTGGCGATAATTTTGTAATCAATTTCCGGACGCTTGAGCAACTCAAACAGCGAGTACTCGTGTGAGAGCTTTTTCTCAATATGCGCCGAGAGCTTTTCGGCGGTATCACTGGCCGGCTGAATCCAGGTAGCCTTTAAGCGTTGGCGCTCAAGCTCAATGGCTTCGCGCTTCTCGCTAAACTGTTGCCAGCGATTATCATCGACCAAGCCGAGCTTGCGACCAGTTTCTGTAAGGCGCATATCGGCATTGTCTTCACGGAGCAGCAGACGATATTCCGCGCGGCTGGTAAACATACGATAGGGCTCTGTGGTGCCCATAGTAATCAGGTCATCAACCAAAACGCCGCTGTAGGCTTCATCCCGTCGGGGGCACCAGCTATCGCGATCCTGAACTTGCAATGCAGCATTGGTTCCCGCCAATAAACCCTGAGCGGCAGCCTCTTCATAACCGGTGGTGCCGTTGATTTGTCCAGCAAAAAACAATCCGTTAATAGCCTTGGTTTCCAGAGAATACTTAAGGTCCTGAGGATTGAAATAGTCGTATTCGATAGCATAGCCAGGACGGGTAATGTGGGCGTTTTCAAAGCCGACAATGGAGCGTACCAGATCTAACTGCACATCAAAGGGCAGGCTTGTAGAGATACCATTGGGATAGAGTTCATAGGTGTTTAACCCCTCGGGCTCGACAAAAATCTGATGCTGGTTTTTATCTGCAAAGCGCACCACCTTGTCCTCAATAGAGGGGCAGTATCTGGGACCTACGCCATCGATAACGCCAGTGTAGAGCGGCGATCGATCCATGCCGCCCTTGATTATTTCATGGGTTTGGCTGTTGGTGTACGTCACCCAGCAACAGGTCTGCTGGGGATGTTGAGCAACGGACCCCAGGTAAGACATTACCGGTTCTGGCTTATCCCCCCACTGCTCAGGCAGCTGACTAAAGTCGACACTCCGTGCATCGATTCGCGGCGGGGTGCCGGTCTTTAAGCGCTCAACACGAAAGGGCAGTGAGCGCAGGCGCTGAGACAGGTTGAGTGCAGGAGGGTCTCCGGCACGACCAGCAGAAAAATTTTCCATGCCAATATGAATCTTGCCGGCGAGGAATGTTCCAGCGGTAACAACCACAGTTTTGGCCTTAAAGGTCAAGCCCATCTGGGTTACAACGCCGGTGACTCGATCGCTTTCAATGGTCAGATCATCCACGGCCTGTTGAAAAATAGTCAGATTTTCTTGGTTTTGAAGAATTTTTAGAATCGCGGCTTTGTACACCACTCGGTCCGCCTGAGCGCGAGTGGCCCGCACTGCTGGTCCTTTGCGAGAATTAAGCACACGGAATTGAATGCCACCAAAATCCGTGGCCGTAGCCATTGCACCGCCAAGGGCGTCGATCTCTTTCACTAGATGGGTTTTGCCGATACCGCCAATAGCGGGGTTACAGGACATCTGTCCGAGTGTTTCAATGTTGTGAGTCAATAGTAACGTCTTGCTGCCCATTCGGGCTGCCGCTAGACAGGCTTCGGTGCCAGCATGTCCGCCGCCAACAACAATAACATCAAAAGAATCAGGGTAAATCATAGTGCGCAATCGAGAGAACAATTTAAGGTCGGCCAGTATACCGGTGCTTGGTTAAACTTTAACCACTTTATTTTTTTTCCTGCGTGGCTCTGTATTTATTAAGTTATTAACTAATTATTTATATATAGAGTGTTTAAAGGTTATTACTGTTGTTATTAGGTGGGGCTGTTTTTGGGGATAACTCTTATAAGCTTATCTATAACAGTGGGTTATAGCTTTTTTTTCTTGTATCCAACTGTTGATTGAATTTTATTTCAACTGTATTGCGGGTGTATCTCTGTGTATAGATTTTGAACCCATTTTGTTCATTGGGTGTTTTGCTCCTCAGTCTGTGGACAGTAATTTTTTTTGTCCACCCACTGTTAACAGGTTTCCATTACAGTGGTGATTTTGGGGGTAAAGTTGGGGATAAGCTGTGTAATCTTTGGGGTTAGCTTTAGTCCTACCTTACATACATTTATTTAATCGCGGATTTTTTGGGGGATGTTTGCCTACCCCAGTTATTAAATCCTTACCGCGGGTACTTCTGTGTCTTTTATTCCATGACTAAGGGAATACTAGAATTACTCGGTGAATTTGCATTTAAACGTTGAATCGCGTGATGAATTTCATTAAACTCCCGCGCCCTGACCCGCTACTACCTTAGATCAGTGATTAAGCGTTAGCAGGTTCTTGTGAATTTTATGTATATCTCGGATTAGACGTTATGAAAAGAACATTTCAACCAAGCATTATCAAGCGTAAGCGCACTCATGGTTTTAGAGCTCGTATGGCAACTGTAGGCGGCCGTGCCGTTTTGAACCGTCGTCGTGCCAAGGGCCGTAAGCGTTTAGCCGCTTAAGTGTCTGCAGGGCTACTTGTGCCCAGAGCAACCTTCGGTAAAAACCGACGCTTACTCAACTCCTCTGATTTTAAAGAGGTGTTTGATAACAATAGTGTTCGGGTTGCTCACCCCAATCTCCTTATTCTATCTGAACCCAATGGCACGGCAACGTCGCGATTGGGTTTGGTTATCGGCAAAAAAAATGTTCCCACCGCAGTGGCGCGAAATAAAGTAAAGCGTGTTGTGCGCGAAACTTTTCGCCTGACAGAATTACCTGTAGCCGTTGATCTAGTATTTCTGGCGCGAAAAGACCTGGGTAAATTAACCTCTACTGAATTGGCCACCCTAATTCAGCAATCTTGGGTTAGACTTGCGGCGCGTCTACTAAAAGAGGGTCAGCGGGATGCGTAGGTTGGCGATTGCGCTAATTAAAGGTTACCAATACGCCATCAGCCCAATGCTTGGGGCCAACTGCCGGTTTCACCCAACCTGCTCAAGCTATGCTGAGGAGGCATTCCGCCGTTTTGGGGTGTTTAAAGGGGGTTATCTTACGCTTCTGAGAATAGTAAAATGCCAGCCTTTCCATTCAGGGGGTTATGATCCGGTATTGCCGGTAGAACCACTTGGTAAATCGGACACGACGGAAAGCTCCGCCAACAATAATCACACAGAGTCATAAATCGAATGGATTGGAAAAAAAGTCTAAATATCGCGGCAATTGGTTTTGTAGCATGGTTGCTTATTATCGAATGGAGTAATTTCCAAGACAATGTCGCGAGCCAGATGCCAGCACAAGAATCTGCTGTAACGATTCCTGAGTTTCAGGTGCCAGCGCGTGAAAACGAGTCGGTGAATACCCTTAGCGCTGAGTTGCCCGTTTTAGAGCAGGCTACTGAGGTGGTGATCGGGACCCCAGTGGATGCTCGATTGGTCACTGTGACTACTGATGCCATTGAAGTAACCTTGGATACTCTTGGCGGTGATATCGTTCAGGTGAAGCTGCTAAACCACCTGACTAAGATGTTAGAGGATGGTGGCGAGCCATTCACTCTGCTGACGCGAACGGCAAGCAATGAATATATCGCTCAAAGTGGTCTGATCGGAAAAAATGGCACCGATACCCGGGAGGGACGCGGTGTCTACTCTGCTTCTGCAAGTGAATATAGCCTCGAGCCCGGTCAGTCGAGCCTCAATGTCGATCTCACCTTAAATCAAAATGGGGTGCGATTGGTTAAGCGCTTTTCATTTAGCCGCTCGGATTATGTTATTGGGGTGAGCTACCTGATCAACAACAGCAGCTATGACCCTTGGGAAGCGACTTTTTATGGTCAGATTAAACGTGACTCCCATGAACCGCTAGTAGAGTCCAGTGGTGGTGTTCAGCCATACTTGGGTGCAGCTTTGCGGGAAGTGGACAAGAATTTTGCCAAACACGATTTCTCGGATATTGAAGAGGAAAGTGTAAAGGGTAGTATTGAAGGTGGTTGGGTGGCTATGGTTCAGCACTACTTTGTCAGTGCTTGGGTGCCACCGGGTGATCAAACCAATAATTTCAGCCTGCGTAAACTCTCCGGTCAAGATGTCTATCTGTTTGGTTTTACCGGTGAAAAGATCAAGGTACCGGCGGGTGCCTTTGGCGAATATACGGCGCAGTTTTATGTGGGGCCCAAAGATCAGGCCACGCTTGAAGAGCTGGCTGAGTATCTGGAGCTGACTGTCGATTACGGGTTCCTGTGGATGTTGGCGAAGCCGATATTTGCGGCCATGAAATTTATCCATTCTGTGGTAGGCAACTGGGGTTGGTCGATTATTCTGCTGACCATTGGGATTAAGATTCTTCTGTATCCCCTCTCAGCAGCGAGCCTGCGCTCTATGGCAAAAATGCGCAGCCTGCAGCCGAAGATGGAGCGCCTTAAAGAGACTTATGGCGATGATCGCCCGAAGATGTCTCAGGAATTGATGGCCCTGTATAAGAAAGAGAAAGTAAACCCGGCCGGCGGGTGTTTTCCCATGCTGTTGCAAATGCCTGTATTCCTGTCGCTGTACTGGGTGCTTTTGGAGAGTGTTGAGATTCGTCACTCGCCTTGGATCTTCTGGATTGATGATCTGTCCGCCAAGGATCCGTTCTTTATACTGCCTCTGGTGATGGGTGCCAGCATGTTGTTGATGCAGAAGTTGCAGCCAATGCCCACTGATCCCACTCAGGCTATGGTGATGAAAATTATGCCTATCGCCTTTACCTTCTTCTTTATGATCTTCCCCTCGGGACTGGTTCTCTACTGGACGATTAACAACCTGCTGTCGATGTTCCAGCAGTGGTATGTGAACCGGCAGTTGGCGAATGCCTCTGCGGCGGCGAAAAAGACTAGCTAGGGGTTAATTTTAGGGCTTATTTATTAAGACCTGATTCGCTAATCCCTAAACCAAAGGCCCTTTCGAGGGCCTTTTTTATCGAGGTTTTATTGTGCATAACAGTACAGACAGCATTGTTGCTATAGCTACCGCGCCAGGCCGCGGTGGTGTGGGTATTGTGCGTCTATCTGGCGCCGATATCAGTGTTTTTGCTGAGGCGGTTATTGGCAGACCGCTCGTGCCTCGGGAGGCGACTTTTTGCCGTTTTATGGGCGCCAACAGTGAGGTTATTGATGAAGGGGTGGCGATCTATTTTCCGGCCCCAGCATCCTTCACTGGAGAACATGTCTTAGAGTTGCAGGGACATGGTGGGCCGGTGATTTTAGATGCGCTGGTTCAGCGCTGCGTTGAGCTGGGTGCCCGCCCTGCGCGGCCCGGAGAGTTTAGTGAGCGGGCGTTTCTCAATGACAAGTTGGATCTGGCTCAGGCTGAGGCCATAGCTGATCTGATTGATGCCAGCTCAATTCAGGCTGCTCGCTCAGCGATGCGCTCACTGCAGGGTGACTTCTCGCGACTGATTAACGATTTGGTGGAACGGCTGATTAGCATTCGTATCTATGTTGAAGCGGCGATTGATTTTCCCGAAGAGGAGATTGATTTTCTCGCCGACGAGCGGCTTGCAGAAAACCTTAATAAACTGATCGCAGATATTTCCGACACCCTGAGCACAGCACAGCAGGGGTCACTGCTGCGGGATGGCATGACGCTGGTGCTGGCGGGTAAGCCCAACGCTGGTAAATCGAGCCTGTTAAATGCTCTGGCAGGACGAGATGCTGCCATTGTCACCTCTCAGGCCGGTACCACCAGAGATGTATTGCGTGAGACGATTAGCTTAGATGGTATGCCCTTGCATATTGTGGATACCGCTGGCCTGCGTGAAAGCGATGATGAGATTGAGTTGGAGGGTATTAGGCGCGCCTGGTGTGAAATCGAAAAAGCCGATCAACTGCTGTTCTTGGTGGATGCCAATGAAACCGATTGCCCCGATCTAACCGCTATCTGGCCAGAATACTTTGCCCGCTACGGTGATTCTAAGCAGCCTATAACAGTGGTGCTAAACAAGATCGACCAGTCCGGGCATAAGTCGGGGCAATTAGTTGGGCCAGCAAGTGGTTTTGCTATTTCCGCCAAAGATAAAACCGGTTTAGATGAATTGGTGGGTTTTCTGCAATCCAGTATGGGTTTTGAGGAACGCGCCGAGGGGTTATTCTCCGCTCGTCGTCGTCACTTGACGGCACTGCAAGCCGCGCTTGAATTGGTGGTTGTGGGGCAGGGTCAATTGAGTGGTAGTGGCGCTGGGGAGTTGCTCGCAGAAGACCTGAGATTGGCGCAGGATCAGCTTGCGGAAATCACCGGTGTATTTACCTCTGACGACCTCTTGGGGCATATCTTTTCATCCTTCTGTATTGGAAAGTGACTCCTTCGATTAGTCCAGTCACCTTCGAAATTATTCCCCCATTCCAAAGCTGCAGCGACGCCTTTCGAGAGGCTTAAAACACTGGTTTTAAACTGGTTATTAACAGGTTATCAACAGATGTTGATTAATTCTTGATCAGTTTTTTTTATCACACTGTTAGTAAAAATAATGTTGATATTCGTTAACATATTGAAATTGTTGGTTTTTATGTTTTTGGTAAAAACTGTCCACATTTTTATGGTGTGGATAAATAAAATTTAGGCGTATAGAATTCAATCCTGTTAAAAAAGGCGCTGCACTGAGGGTTTGCATTGACTGTATGCACTGATGGTTTACACAGCCTTGAGAGCCTGAAGAGCCTTGTTATAGGCTGCTAAGTCTTTCGTTTGGTTGCGAGCAGGGATCAAAAGCCGTTGCGTTAAAATTAAAGCCTTAGCAGTAGAATTTTAGAAACAAAACGTTAGCAACATAATATAAAAAGTAGATCCCGATTAAGGGTATTCAAGAAACAGGTTAGTCAGCGTTTAAGTTTGAATTTTAGCGCCCCGTCCCATCCTGGGAATTGTGAGGCGCGTTTGTGGGGCTTCGTGGCATTTTGCCCTAGGCTTTTATCCAATAGTCAGTGCGACCTCAGCTCTTCTTTAGGGCGGTGGTGATATTTCACTGGTTTGATTTTTTTTGGGGTTGTAGTTGAATCAAGAAGCAAAATTAATGGGCTCAAATCCAACTGAAGATCACGTCTTAGGGCGGGGTTCAGAGCAGGGTTTAGAGCCGAGTGTAGGTCAGAGTGTCGCGCACCTTGCCGGTGGTGAACAGTTGATAGATGACAGTGCTCTCGAGGCGATTTGGGCTAGCTGTACCAATCAGTTAAGCGATGAGCTACCAGCACAGCAGTACAACACTTGGATACGACCCCTGCGTGCACAATTGTTTGTAGGCGACCTAGATGGTTCAGATCTGCCCCAGCGGGTGCAGCTGATTGCCCCCAACCGTTTTATTGAAGACTGGGTAAAGAATAAGTTTCTCAGCCGCATTGCCGAATTGTTCTCACAGTTTAATGGGAGCCAGTGTGCCGTTGCCGTTGTGGCTCAGGCCGAGAAGGCCCCTGCCTTTAAGGCTCAGGCGTCAGGCGTCAATGGCTCCGGTCAGAGCGTGAGTGACAGCAATAACACTACTAACACCAATAACTATGCCAATGCCAATTACTCTAACCGTGGATTTGAGCAGCATGGCCGCAGTGGAGACTCTGTTCTCCCTACTGTTGCTGCGACTAGCGTTGGCCTGAATGCTGCGGCCCCCAGTATCGAGAGACCTCTGGAGTCAGGCTTTGCGCCTCAAGATGGCTCGGTTATCCAGCGGATAAGCGCCCCGGCGATCATTACCTCCGCCGCTGAAAACAGTCTCAAAAGTAATCTTAACAATGCCTTTACCTTTGATAGCTTTGTCGAGGGCAAGTCCAATCAGTTAGCTCTGGCCGCTGCACAGCAGGTGGCTGAGAATCCTGGTGGCTCCTACAACCCCCTGTTTATTTATGGTGGTGTGGGTCTGGGTAAAACTCACCTGATGCACGCTGTGGGCAATGCCCTGCGCGTGCGCAAGCCGGATGCCAAGATTGTCTACCTTCACTCCGAGCGCTTTGTTGCGGATATGGTCAAGGCGTTGCAGCTTAAGGCGATCGATGAATTTAAACAGTTCTACCGTTCGGTGGATGCGCTGCTGATTGATGATATTCAATTCTTTGCTGGCAAGGATCGCAGCCAGGAAGAGTTCTTTCACACTTACAATGCCCTGTTGGAGCGCGGTCAGCAGATGATTCTGACCTGTGATCGCTACCCCAAAGAAATCAATGGTGTAGAAGAGCGTCTCAAGTCCCGCTTTGGTTGGGGCTTAACCGTCGCCGTGGAGCCGCCGGAGCTTGAAACCCGAGTGGCAATCTTGATCAATAAGGCTGAGCAGGCGGGCATGGACCTCTCTCGAGATGCGGCATTCTTTATTGCTCAGCGCATCCGCTCCAACGTCCGTGAGCTGGAGGGGGCTCTTAAACGGGTTATGGCCCATGCGCAATTTAGTGGCCGGGTTATTGATATCGATTTAATTCGGGAATCATTGAAAGACTTGTTGGCGCTGCAGGATAAGCTGGTTACCATAGACAATATTCAGAGAGTGGTGGCGGACTACTACAAGCTGAAAATGTCCGACCTGCTGTCAAAGAGACGCAGCCGATCCGTGGCTCGACCGCGACAGGTGGCAATGTCTCTAGCTAAGGAGTTGACCAACTACAGCCTCCCAGAAATTGGTGAGTCATTTGGTGGTCGCGACCATACAACGGTGCTCCATGCCTGTCGCAAGGTGAAAGAGTTAGAGGCTACAGATCGAGATGTGGAGCGTGATTTAAAGCACCTCTACCGCACGCTATCCAACTGATAGAGCGTTTACTCGATGGGCTGTACCGGTAGTTGTAACAGAGAGATTTAAAACACAGTTTGCTTATTTAGCCTGCTGAATAGTGAAACCGACATCCGAAACCGTGCTGGAGATTAATCCTTACCATGAAATTTAGCCTTTCCCGTGAAGCTTTACTCAAACCCTTACAGTTGGTTGTCGGTGTTGTAGAGAGACGCCAGACACTGCCAATCCTGTCAAATGTACTGCTGACCCTCGATGGTTCACGCTTGGCAGTGACAGGCACGGATCTGGAAGTAGAAATTATTGGTCATGCGGACGTAGTCACAGCAGATGAGGCTGGTGAGGTCACGGTTTCGGCGCGCAAGTTACTGGATATCTGCCGGTCGCTGCCCGAGGGCGCCAATATCAAGTTCTCCAGTAGTGATGGCAAGGCACAGGTAAACAGCGGTCGCGGTCGCTTTACTCTGGCCACATTGCCAGCCAATGAATTTCCCTCTGTGGACAATGGCGAGAACAATATCCAGTTTGATATTGATGCTGCGATATTGAAAAATCTAATTGATGCCACGTCCTTTGCTATGGCGCAACAGGATGTGCGTTATTACCTCAATGGAATGCTCTGGGAAGTGAGTGCCAATAAACTCCGTGCCGTAGCCACAGACGGTCATCGTATGGCTCTCTGTGATGCTGAGTGCGCCATTGAGGTGTCTGAGTTAACCAAGGCTATCCTACCCCGTAAAGGTGTTATCGAGCTGTCTCGCTTGGTTGCTGATGAGGGTTCGGTGCGCGTAGCTATGGGTTCAAACCATATTCGCGTGGATGGCAGTGATTACTGCTTTACCTCTAAGTTGGTGGATGGCGCCTATCCAGATTACGATCGTGTACTGCCCAAGGGCGGCGATAAGTTGGTTGAAGGTAATCGCGCTGAACTCAAGCAGGCCTTTGGTCGCACGGCGATTCTATCCAATGAGAAGTACCGTGGCGTGCGTATTATGCTCTCTAACGGAGCCATTAAAATGGTCGCCAATAACCCTGAGCAGGAAGAAGCTGAGGAAGAGGTAGGTGTTGATTATGCCGGTGATGATTTGGAGATCGGCTTCAACGTTAGCTATCTATTGGATGTGCTTAATGTGCTCAAGGGCGATGCAGTGCGGCTGACATTGTCTGATTCCAGCAGCAGTGCTCTGGTGGAAGATGCTGCAGATGGCGCCGCAGTCTATGTTGTTATGCCTATGCGACTGTAGAGAGGGTTGATTCGCTTCTCTATAGTGGCCGGCGCAGCTAACTAATGTTTCTATCAAAGCTGGATATTTTTCAGGTACGCAACCTGCAGGCTGTTCAGCTATCTTGCCACCCTCAAGCCAATATTATCTATGGCGCCAATGGCAGTGGTAAAACCAGTCTTCTTGAATCCATCTATTTGCTCGGCCGCGGCCGTTCCTTCCGTCATCGCGATCTTCGTGTTGTAGTCAGCCGAGAGGCTGACGAGTTGGTTGTCTCTGCTCGGTTAAACCGTGAGGTCAGCGACTCTAGCCATCAGCTGGGGATAAAGCGCACATCCAAGGGGCAGTTTCAGGCCCGTATTGATGGTCAACCCCTACAGTCTGCGGTGCAGTTGGTTTCCGAGTTACCCTTACAGTTAATTGATGCCCACAGCTTTATGTTGCTAGAGGGCGGGCCATTGCAGCGCCGGCAGTTTTTAGATTGGGGTGTGTTCCACGTGGAACATGGTTATACGGAGGTCTGGAGGCGCTTTCAAAAAACGCTAAAACAACGCAATCAATTGCTTCGTCATGGTAGAATGGACGAAGATATGTTGCGCACCTGGACGGCGGAGCTAATCCCGCTGTCAGAGCAGATTACGCAGTTTAGGCAGACCTATCTTGCGGAGCTTAGCAAGCCGATCAATCAGGCTGTGCAAGCCTTTGAGGGTTTGGGTGAAGTTAGCTTCGAATATTACTGTGGTTGGGACGATAGCCGATCACTGGAAGACGTTTACATACAGGATCAGGCTCGGGATATTGCCACCAAAACAACTAATCACGGTGCCCATAGAGCGGATATAAGAATAAAGGTAGGTGGTCAGCCAGCGGCTGATCATCTTTCAAGAGGGCAGATAAAGCTCCTTGTCTATGCGCTCAAGTTGGCGCAAGCAAGTCATTATAGGGAAAAGTCAGGCGAGTCCTGCCTGTTCCTGTTAGATGATTTGCCTGCTGAACTTGATTATCAGCATCGCGGACAGGTGATTGCTTATCTGGATAAGCTTGGCTGCCAGTACTTTATTACTGGCGTGGACAAGCAAGACTTTGAATGTTTGCTGGAAAAGATGCCGCACAAGATGTTCCACATGGAACATGGGATGGCTTCGACTGATGAAACAACAGGAATAGAGAGTTTATGACTGACGAACCGAATTATGATTCTTCGAGTATTAAGGTACTAAAAGGCCTAGACGCTGTACGCAAGCGTCCCGGCATGTACATTGGCGATACTGATGATGGCACCGGCCTGCACCATATGGTGTTTGAGGTGGTTGATAACTCGATCGATGAGGCCCTTGCTGGCCACTGTTCTGAGATTAAGATTGTTATTCATCAGGATGAATCCATTACCGTTTCTGATAATGGTCGCGGCATTCCTACCGAGATGCATGACGAAGGTGTCTCCGCTGCAGAGGTTATTATGACCGTACTGCACGCCGGCGGTAAGTTTGATGATAATTCTTATAAGGTGTCTGGTGGTCTCCACGGTGTTGGTGTCTCCGTGGTTAACGCCCTGTCAGTGGCATTGCGCCTGACCATTCGCCGCAACGGCAAGATTCATGAGCAGCATTATTCTCATGGCGAGCCTCAGGGTCCGTTGACCATTGTTGGCGACACTGAAGAGTCCGGTACTGAGGTGCATTTTGTCCCTTCGGTGGATACCTTCACTAATATCAAATTCCATTTCGATGTCTTAGCCAAGCGCCTGCGGGAACTGTCCTTCTTGAACTCCGGTGTGCGCATTGTCCTGGCTGACGAACGCAGCGGCAAGGAAGAGGTCTACGCATATGAGGGTGGCCTAAGAGCCTTTGTTGAGTTTCTTAATACCAACAAGACCACTGTTAACAAGATTATGCACTTTGATACTCAGCGCGAAGATGGCACCAGCGTGGAAGTGGCCCTGCAGTGGAATGATGGTTTTCAGGAGAATATTCACTGTTACACCAATAATATTCCCCAGCGCGACGGTGGCACTCACTTGGCCGGCTTTCGTTCCGCCTTAACCCGTGGTCTCAATACCTATATTGAGAAAGAGGGTATCAATGGCAAGGCTAAGGTCGCCACTACTGGTGATGATGCCCGTGAAGGCTTGACCGCGATTGTCTCGGTGAAAGTACCAGATCCAAAATTTTCATCACAGACCAAGGATAAGCTTGTTAGCTCTGAGGTAAAAACCGCTGTAGAGCAGGAAATGGGTGAAAAATTCACCGAGTTCTTGCTTGAGTTCCCTCAGGATGCCCGTGCAGTTGTGAATAAAATGATCGATGCAGCCCGCGCCCGTGAGGCGGCCCGAAAAGCCCGTGAGATGACAAGACGTAAGGGTGCTTTGGATATTGCCGGCCTACCCGGCAAGCTTGCCGACTGTCAGGAAAAAGATCCGGCACTCTCCGAGCTCTACCTGGTGGAGGGTGATTCTGCAGGGGGTTCTGCAAAGCAGGGCCGCGATCGCCGCACTCAGGCAATTCTTCCCCTTAAAGGTAAAATTCTCAATGTTGAGAAGGCGCGCTTCGACAAGATGCTCTCGAGCGCCGAGGTCGGCACGCTGATTACCGCTCTAGGCTGCGGTATTGGTGCCGAAGAGTTTAATGTTGAGAAGCTGCGATATCACACCGTGGTTATCATGACCGATGCGGACGTGGATGGATCGCATATTCGTACATTGCTCTTAACCTTCTTCTTTCGCCAGATGCGCGAACTTGTTGAGCAGGGGCATATATTTATCGCCCAGCCACCACTGTATAAGGTCAATCGCGGCAAGAGTGAGAAGTATGTAAAAGATGACGATGCGCTGCTGGAATACTTGACCGCCAAGGCCCTTGAAAATGCCTCTTTACATGTCAATGCCACGGCTCCCGGTATTCAGGGTACGGCTCTCGAGACATTGGTAAGCCAGTACCGCCATGTTATGGGTTTGGTTGAGCGCATGTCGCTTGTGTACCCCAAAGAAATACTTAATGCACTGGTTTATGCGCCTAAGTTTAGTGATGAACTTCTGGAAAACCGCAGTGATCTTGAGTCTTGGTGTAGCGATCTTCAGGAAAAGCTCGTTTTATCGGACAATGGAACCCACCGCTATAAGGTCCTGGTAGAAGAAGATTCAGAGCGCCATATTTTCCAGCCTAGTATCGAAGTCACCGCGCATGGCATTCCTAACTATCACCTGTTGAGCCGTGAGTTATTTGCTGCCAACGAATACAAAGCGATTGCTGGTTTGGGTGATGTATTGCAGGGGTTGATGGAAGAGGGCGCCTATGTGCAACGGGGCGAGCGCAATACACAGGTGGAGAGCTTTACTGAAGCGCTTGATTGGTTGATGGCTGAGTCACGCAGAGGTATCAGTACACAGCGCTATAAGGGCCTGGGTGAGATGAACCCGGGACAGCTCTGGGATACTACTATGGATCCCGATGTGCGCCGCATGTTGCGGGTCACTATCGAAGATGCCATCGCCGCTGACCAGATGTTTACCACGCTGATGGGAGATCAGGTTGAGCCACGCCGTGACTTTATTGAAACCAATGCCCTGTCTGTGGTGAATCTAGACGTTTAATCTGCACGCTTACTCTAAGTCACTAATCTGCAGTGATAAACAGCAGTAAAACTAAAAACGCCGCCCTCTGGGGCGGCGTTTTCGTTTATAGGGCCTGCGGATTATCCAAAAGACTCTGAGATCCAGTGTTCTCGGGCCAAATCGTAGCCTCTTCCCTTAAGTCATGGAAACGCCAGAGTACCTATGATTGTTAGGCTAGAGCGCTTGAGCAATCCACCGGTGAGCCTGCTCAGTTAGCTCTCTTGGATTGCCCTCTGCGGTATCGATCGGCGCCCCAATTACCAGATTAATTGTGCCTGGGGTTTTCAGCCAGCTATTTGCCGGCCAGCAATGTCCTGCATCGTGGCGCACGGGGAGTATCTGCACTCCAGCGCTTTTGGCGAGTGCCGCGCCACTAGTCATAAAGGTCCCCACTTCAGCGCTGCGGACTCTAGTTCCCTCAGGGAAAATCACTACATTAATACCCTCAGCGAGCCGCTGTTTACCCTGTTTTAAGACCTGACGGATAGCACCGGCTGGGTTTGAGCGCTTGATGGCAATAGCTCGCATGAAATACAGACCCCAACCAAATAAGGGGATCCAAAGCAGTTCGCGCTTTAAAATCATGCTTGCTGGGACAAAGAGATACTGGAGAAAGAAGGTTTCCCAAGTACTTTGATGGTTGCTTAAAACTACGCAGGCACTCGTCGGGATATTCTCGAGGCCGCGGACATTAATCCGAACCCCACAGGTAATCCTCAGCCAGGACATCAACAGCCTATTGCCGGTAGTGATACAGATCTGGCGGTAGCGAAAGGGCACAAACCCCACAACACAGAGCGCCAGTACCATCAATATCACCAAGACGACCAGACCACTATAGAAGCTAATCGCTCTAAGGCTTTGCCAGATTTTTACCATTCCTTTGATACCGCCATTGTTGCTCCAAAATGCTTACCTGCACCAGCCGCTCTGCACTTGCCAGCCGCTCTAGAATGATTACTTGCTGACCACTAGGTGGGAGATATCCGCAACATTTAAAAATAGCTGACGCAGACTATACAGCAGGCCTAAGCGATTATTGCGCACCGTCTCATCCTCCGCCATAACCATTACGCCCTCAAAAAAGGCATCAACTGGATCTCGCAGAGTAGCCAGCGCCGACAGTACAGCCATGTAGTCCCGCTCAGCTACCAGGGGCACAATAATCTTGTTTAAACGTTCGATCTCGCTGGCCAGCAGGGTCTCCTGCTGCCCCTCGAAGAGTGAAGGATCCACCTTTGAGCCAAATTCCATATCGCCCTGTTTGGCTAAAATATTCAGTACCCGCTTATTGGCTGAAGCCAGTGCTACGGCTTCAGGGGCTCGGGAGAATTGATCTACGGCCTTGACTCGGGCATCAATATCCAGCGGATTGGACAGTTCTAACGCGGCCACTGAGGCAAATACCTCGGGTGTAATATTATCATCGCGATACCAGGCTTTAAGCCGTTCGATAACATAAGTGAGCACTTGCTTACATGTGTCATCTGAGGTCTCAGTTAAGGCGAGTTGACGAGCCGCTGCGGCGATTGCCAGGTTGAGGTCCATATCGATATTACGTTCAATAATAATCCTCAAGATACCCAAGCTGGCGCGTCTCAGGGCAAAGGGATCCCTTGAACCGGAAGGCAGCTGACCAATACTGAAGATCCCTACCAGGGTATCTAAACGATCGGCCAGGGCCAGAGCTGCGCCAGTTGCTGAAGAGGGAATGCTATCGCCGGCAAAGCGTGGTAGATACTGTTCTAATAGGGCTTCAGCTACCGCCTCATCTTCACCGTCATTAAGGGCGTAATAGCGCCCCATCACACCCTGCAGATCATCGAATTCACCGACCATCTCACTGACCAAATCTGACTTGCAGAGTTCTCCGGCTCGCCCAGCAGTGGCAATATCTGCACCGACAAAAGGCGCCAGTACTTTGGCCAGTTCACTGACCCTGGCAGTCTTGTCATAGACGCTACCGAGCTTGGATTGAAAGATAATTTTGCGCAGAGCCTCGCGCCGAGCTTCAAGTGTGATCTTTAGGTCGGTATTGTAGAAAAATGCCGCATCCGCAAGGCGCGGGCGAATAACCCGTTCGTTGCCATCGATAACCTGCTGTGGATCCCGGCTCACAATATTGGCCACGGTAATAAACAGGGGCAGCAGTTGATTGTCACTGTCCACTACATGGAAGTATTTCTGATGCTGAGCCATAGATGACACTAGGGCTTCAGCCGGGACATTCAAGAAGTGTTCTTCGAAACGCCCCATCAGTGGCACTGGCCACTCATTCAGTGACGTCACCTCTTCAAGCAGATCCTCATCGATCACGGCCTTGCCATTGGCGCTCTTTGCCGCTGCAATAACACCCTGACGAATCAATTCACGACGCTCCGCAAAATCCACCATTACAAAGGCATTGTAGAGTGCGTCGCGATAGGCTCTAGGGGAAGTAATCTGGATAGTGCCGCTGCTGTGGAAGCGATGACCGCGACTCAGATTGCTGCTGGTTAAGCCCAAAATACTGGTTTCGATGGTTTTGGCACCAAACAGCACCAGAGCCCACTGCACCGGCCGCACAAATTCTTGACGGCTGCGTCCCCAGCGCATGGGTTTAGGGATTGGCAGTGCCCCGAGGGACTGATTGATAATTTCACCCAACAGTGACTCGGTATTGCTGCCTACCAGAGTTTGGCGCACGCAGAGCTTATCCTGCTGGCCATCGTTTTCGATGAGCTCGGATAAGGCTGCAACCTCAAGGCCATTTTTTCGCGCAAAGGCTTCGGCTGCCTTGGTTGGAGCACCGTCTGCCCCAAAGGCTACCTTGGATGGCGGTCCCCAACTCACTACATCCTGATCCGGAGTCTGCTCCGCGAGATCGGTAATCAATACCGCTAGGCGCCGTGGCGCCGCATAGGCGGTCATGGCAGAAAAGCCTAACTGCTGATCCTTTAACCGCTGAGTGATACCCTCCGCGAACGTCTCTGACAGCTGGCGCAATACTTTCGGTGGCAGTTCTTCGGTGCCAATCTCAACTAAAAAATCTTTGCTCACTTGGCTGCTCCCGCTTTATCCGCTCGTTCCTGCTTCGCCTGCTGTTGGGCTTTTTCCTTGGCTACTCTGGCCATGACTTCATCGGCAAGATCTTTATCGGCAAGAGGGAAACCCAGGGCCAGGCGAGAATCGAAATAGCCTTGAGCCACAGTGCGAGCCAGTGTGCGCACGCGCAAAATATAGCGCTGACGCTCAGTAACAGATATGGCGTGACGGGCATCTAGCAGATTAAAGGCGTGGGAGGCTTTCATCACCATTTCGTAGGCGGGCAATGGCAAGCCACTCTCGGCAAGAGAGATACTGTCTTTTTCACACTGATCAAACTGCGCAAATAGCGCGTCCACATCCGCGTGTTCAAAATTATAGGTCGACATTTCCACTTCGTTTTGGTGGAACACATCGCCGTAGGTCACATCCCCCTGAGGGCCATGTGCCCAGATCAAATCATAAATACTGTCGACACCCTGCAGATACATGGCAATACGCTCTAAGCCATAGGCGATCTCGCCTGTCACGGGGAAGCACTCTAGCCCGCCTGCCTGCTGGAAATAGGTGAACTGCGTAATCTCCATGCCATTTAGCCAAACTTCCCAGCCGATACCCCAGGCTCCCAGTGTTGGCGACTCCCAGTTATCTTCAACAAAGCGTACATCGTGCACCTCAGTGTCGATACCTAGAGAGCGCAGGGAGCCAAGATAGAGCTCCTGAAAATCACTGGGAGAAGGTTTCATCGCCACCTGAAATTGGTAGTAATGCTGCAGTCGATTAGGGTTTTCGCCGTAGCGGCCATCCGTGGGACGGCGACAGCCCTGTACATAGGCACTGTTCCAGTTTTCCGGGCCAATGGCACGCAAAAAGGTCGCCGGATGAAAGGTGCCAGCACCCACTTCCATATCCAGTGGCTGAAGTACCACACAACCCTGGTCAGCCCAGTATTGTTGCAGTCTGATTATTAGCGCCTGAAATGTATCAGGAGGCGTGCCGACATTGTTCAAGGTGGATACCTGCGGATGTGAGAAACAGTTAAAAGGGTATTTTTATAGAGAATGGGCAATTATAGGGCGGCAGCCCAATAAAGAAAGGCCGGAAGGGCGCTAAAGCGTCAATTAAAGTCACCGAATTCTAAACAGATATGGATATAATACCCGCCACTAACGCGGCTACAGGACTAACCTGTATGAGACGCACGGCTTAATTATCCAAAGGAAGGGTCTCCATGGTACATGTACGACACGGCGAAAAGGTTCGCAAAGCAGTATTTCCAGTCGCCGGTATGGGCACGCGTTTTTTGCCCGCAACCAAGGCTAATCCCAAAGAGATGTTGCCGGTTGTGGATAAACCTTTAATTCAGTATGCGGTTGAAGAAGCAGTGGAGGCCGGGATCACCGAGATGATCTTTATCACCGGTCGCAACAAGCGCAGCATCGCCGATCACTTTGACAAAGCCTACGAGTTGGAACACGAACTTGAAAAGCGCAACAAAACCAAGCTTTTGGACATTGCCCAAAATATTGTGCCCAAAGGTGTCAGCTGCACCTACATTCGCCAGAATGAGGCTCTGGGCCTCGGCCATGCGGTACTCACCGCCGCTCATCTTATTGGCGATGAGCCCTTTGCGGTAATTCTTGCGGACGACCTGATTCACGGAGAGCAGGGCGCGGTGCAGCAGATGGTGCAGCAATATGATTTTTACAAAAGTTCAGTGATTGCAGTGCAAAAAGTCCCTGGCCCGGATATTTCAAACTATGGCGTGATCAGTGGTCAGCGACAGGCCGACCGGGTTCATCTGCTAGATAAAATTGTGGAAAAACCGGCCTTTGAAGATGCACCCTCAGATATGGGTGTCACCGGCCGCTATATTTTCACCCCACAAATTTTTAAACACCTGGCCAACCTAACCCCGGGCGCCGGCGGCGAGTTTCAGCTTACCGATGCGATCCAGACGCTGCTCACTGAAGAGCAGGTGTTGGCTTATGAATACTCTGGAACAAGATATGACTGTGGTAGCAAGATGGGTCTGCTCAAAGCCAATATAGAATTGGGTCTGTTACACGGCGAGATTGGCGCAGACCTGCGCGCCTATCTGCAGGACGAACTGATGGAAAAGCTCTAATTGCCAGAGCACTTTATACAGCAGCTTTATTCAACAGCCTTAATCAAAAAGAAGCCCTGACAGGGGCCACAACCAGCTCGACACGCGGCGGGAGGTTAGGTTACAGCGATGAAAAATACTATTCTAGTGCTCCTGTTGCGCAGCTTTGCTTTTCTGCCACTGGGCCTAAGCCGCGCCCTTGGCCGTGGCGTTGGCGCTTTGATCTACGCACTCAAGCTCACCCCAGTGCGAGTCGCCCGGGTCAATTTGCGGCTCTGCTATCCGCAACTTGGCGTCGCCGCAATAGAACAGCTCTGCCGGCAGCGCATGTTGCAGCTCGGTCAGGCGTTTTTTGAAACCCCTCGGGTCTGGAGCAATTCCAATAGCTGGCTAGAAAGCAAAATACTCTCCGTAGAGGGCCTAGGCCTGTTGCAAGAATCTCTGGCCGCTGATCCCGGCACACTGATTATTGTTCCCCACCAGGGCAATTGGGAAGTGATTGGCCTGTGGCTATCCCCGCAAACCAAGATGACGTCTCTCTATGAGCCACCGAAAATAGCCCCACTGGGGCGCTGGATAAAATCTTCCCGTGAAAAGTCTGGCGCCACTCTGGTGCCCACCGATGTGCGTGGCGTTGCCGGCCTGATCAAAGCCCTGAAGCGCGGCGAGACCACCGCGATTCTGCCGGATCAGCAGCCAAACACTAACAGCGGCATTGTGGTGCCTTTTATGGGCGTGCCGGTGCCCACTATGACGCTGGTTACCAACCTGATCAATCGTTCTGCTAGTCGCGCATTGTTAGCCACCGCGCTGCGTGAACCCGGCGGTTGGCGGCTGCACTTTTTGCCCGTCAGCGAAGCCCTCTATAGCGAAGATCAAACTACCGCGGTCAGTGCATTAAACAGCGATGTGGCGCGGATTGTGGCTTTGGCACCCGAACAGTACCAGTGGGAATACAAACGCTTTCGCGTGCAGCCCGACGGCCGTGATATCTATGCCAAAAAACCCTAACAGCCCTCAGCCAAAAGCCTCAGTGCATTTTTCTGACCAAGCTATCTGGCGTCAATCCACCGCTGCCAGTGGCACCAGAGTGTCACCTTTTTGGCGCGACTGGTTGCTGGATCAGGGATCTCTTACTGAGCGTCTGATCGCCGCCAGCGGCGGTGAATTTAGCGTTCGAGTGTTGAGCCAGTCACTGCAGCGACCGAGCCTATCCGAACGTCGCGCCCTGTCCCTGCCTGAACATCGTTTGGCTCTGGTGCGGGAAGTCATATTGAGCGGCGCTGGAGTGCCCTGGGTATTTGCTCGCAGTGTAATTCCGCTGCAAACCCTTACTGGCCGTTTGCGCAGATTGCGCCACCTCGATAGTCGACCACTGGGAGCACTGTTATTTAGTGACCCGACTATGAGTCGCGAGCCGCTGCAGTGGGCCTGTATAGACTTCGATAGCCAGTCCTTGTCTCCGCAGGTGGCGTCGCTAAATCAACCGGTCTGGGGCCGTCGCTCGGTGTTTAAGCTGTCGGCTAAGCCACTTTTAGTCTGCGAAGTCTTCTTACCGAGTTTCTTACCCCATGACTAATTCCTCTTCACCCCAGCCCTCATCACCCCAACCCTCATCACCCCAACCCCCAGCGCCTGACTCCTCAAGAACCGCTCATCCCTGGCTGCGGCTGATGCGCCTCGACAAGCCCATCGGTACCTATCTGCTGCTGTGGCCGACCCTCTGGGCGCTGTGGTTCGCCAGTGCCGGCCGGCCCAGCGCTGCAAACCTGTTGATATTTT
>MDSY01090649.1_pt1 | contig 22395 bp, 16 predicted proteins | sample 811131 | NCBI WGS metagenome assembly MDSY01 (sample SAMN05326643, study PRJNA326480) | marine metagenome | isolation source: seawater | place: Atlantic Ocean: South West | collected 2010 | reverse complement strand
TTCTTGCCAGCCTCGTTGATTTTTATTTTCAGAATGATGAAGAAGCGAAAGCAGTTCAAATGCTTAAAGAACTTGTCATAGAAGACCCCCAAAACGGAATGGGTTTTCTAATGCTTGCAGAGTACGAATACCAGCAAGGAAATAGAAAAAAGACGGGAGATTATTTTTACAAAGCGATTCTTTCTGAAAATATCACGGTAAAAGAAACGGTAAGTGCATTTGATTACTTGGTGTATCACAAGGAAGAGGAGCGGATAGGCGTTTGTCTTGAGGTGCTACAGAATTCATTTTCTGATAATGATACGATTATGACCGTCATAGGGGATTATTATTTTAAAAAAGCATCTTTAGAAGGTCCTGATAATGATAAGAAGCTACTTCAAAAAGCAATAATCAAGTATAACGAAGCGGTAAAAATAAACCCTAACCGTTTTGATCTTTGGCAAAAACTACTTTATCTTCACTACGATGCAAAGCAATGGGAATTGCTAGAATCTATAGCTGAATCTACAGTGAGGGTTTTCCCATTAAAACCAGCGCCTTATTATTTTGGTTCAGTTGCTTGCAATCAATTAGAGAATTATCAGCGTGCCTCCGAGCTTGTCGATCAGGGATTAGTATTAATCATGGAAGACCTAGTCCTAGAGTCCGATTTAATGGGACAGCGCGGAGAGGCTCTTTTTGGAAAGGGAGAACCGGAAAAGGCGATGGTATGTTATTTGCAAGCAATAGAACTGAAACAGTCAACAGCCCCTTATTTAAGCTTTAACTTATGCATGAATATGTATCAATATGGATATAAGCTAGAAAAAGCTTTGGATATTTTGGATCATTCACAAGGCCTAGAGATGCTTCAGGGTGCAGCAGACGGGTCTTTTTATTTACTGAAATTCGATTTATTGTTTGAATTAGAGCAGTATGATGAAGCCTTGGTCATCCTAAATAAAATTGATTCTGAAGAACAAAATATTCTCATAGAGGTTTTGGTCCGCAGAGGAGATGCGTGTGCCAAATTGCTACAAAAAGAAAAGTCAATGCGCTTCTGGATGGATGCTCGAACCATGGGAGGAAATTCTAAAAAGTTGATTGAAAAAATAGAAACAGGTCGCTATGTTGAATAAGTTTATAGGATGTATTTTACTCGGTTTTTTCACCGTGAGTTGTGCCAAGCAATGGTCTGATTCGGATGTCAAAATTGAAAAGCTTCCCAAGATCAAGCAAAAAGAATTCATTGCAAAACTAGATAGTATTTCCTCTTCGGCGCCACACTATATGTATACCAAGCTTAAAGTAAACTATAAAGGAGCAGACAACAAAGGGTCTTTTAAAACAACACTCAAGTCAGTAAAAGACTCTGCGGCAAGTGCCGTGGTCTCTTTTGCTAGAATACCCGTGTTTAGCGCCTTGATTGACTCTTCAAAGCTTACGTTTGTGAATAAAAAAGACAAATGCTTTTCTGTTCAATCACTGAGTGATTTTTCCAATTCTGTGGGTGTTGATTTGGCACTTCATAACATCGAAGAAATCATTTTTGGACACGCTATTGGTTTTTCACTGGACCAAAAATACCATGTGTTGAATGACCCGTATCACTATATTCTATCTACCCACAGAAAAGGAGGAGGTCGTAAAAAGAAAGATATTGTATACCGCTATAATTTGGCTCCCAACATGAGCCATTTGGAGTCAGCTCATATATCTGCTCCCATGGATTCAACAGAAATAGAAATTAGATACCTAGAATGGCAGAAAGCTGATAAATACTTACTCCCAAAGAGAATTGAGATGAACATTCAAACGAGAAACAATATTGGACAGATTATACTTGAATATACAAGGCTGGATGTTATTACTCCAGAAGCTCTTTTTTTAACTATACCCGAGAAATATGAAAAGTGTAATTAACCTTCTCTTTCTTATTTGTTTGATTTCATCGGGTGTCTTTTCACAAGGAAGTACACAAAACTTAAAGAAGCAACAAAAAAAGATAGAGCGTAAAATCTCCAATACTAAAAACCTACTGAAGAAGGTGACTAGCTCGAGAAAAGAGTCCTTGAGTGAGCTACAGCTTATCAACAACCAGATTGAAAGTAGAGAGAGTCTGCTTCGCCTATACGATCGACAAGTGCTTTTGGCTGAAGGGACTATTCGACAAAAGCAAGAGGAGATAGATGCTTTGAATAAGCGTGTTGAAAAACTTAAAAAGCAATACAAAGACATGGTTCTGCACGCGTATAAATCTCGAAACAAAAACGGGCAGATGATGTTTGTATTGTCGGCAGAGAGCTATTACGAAGCCCAAAAGAGAAACAAGTATTTAAAAAATGTTACCGCTTTGCACAAAAAGCAAGTTGCAATAATAGCAACAAATCAGCAAAAAATTAAAACTGAAATCTCTGCGATTGAAAAAGAAAAAGAAAGAAAGAAATCTCTTTTGGTCCGGAAGCGTGTCGAGCGAAAAGAGATTGAGTCCGATAGAGAAAAAAAGGAAGCAGTTTTGGCAAAAATTCAACAAAAAGAATCTTCTCTTTTGGCGGAAATTAAAGCCAATCAAATAAAGCGCCAGGCGTTAAAAGCAAAAATAGCAGAGGCAATAAGGCGCGAACTAGCGGAGATTGAAAGAAAAAGAAAAGAAGCAGAACGCAAAAGAAGAGAAGCAAATCCGAGCGCAGTGAAATCACCTAGCTTTACGGATGAATCTTCAGAAGGTAAAATCATAAGTAAAAACTTTGAAAAAAACAGAGGAACCTTGCCATGGCCTGTTGAATCAGGAGCTATTACAGAACGGTTTGGTAAAAACAAGCATCCCTCCCTAAAGGATGTGTATACCAACAATAATGGAATTGATATTTCTTGCGGATCGGGTTCTGCGATTCGCGCGATATTTTCCGGTGAGGTAACAGCGGTATTTCCAATCCCTGGAGCGGGAAAAGTAATCATTCTCAAACACGGTAATTACAGAACCGTTTACAGCAACTTGAAGGAATCTTTCGTTTCAATAGGAGATGCTGTGAATACAAAAACGGAAATAGGCGTTGTGTTGCCGTCAGAAAACGACCTTGGCATATTGCACTTTGAAGTTCATTTGGTAAGCGGAATGACAACAAATAGCCTTAACCCTGCTTTGTGGATTGATCGCTAGTATTGAGGCTGATGGTCATGGCAACAACCATAGCGCACATCGCCCAAACAGGAACAGCAGCCTTGTCTGTATCGAGGTAATTATTTAGAAAAGCATGTATAAAATAGGAAGCAAGAGAAACAATGATTCCCATGATTAGTATTTTCACATCATTGTGTTCATCGTACCTGTAGTAAAGCCGAATCGAGGAGTAGAATACGGCTACGACAATAGACATAAAAAGAAGCATCCCAATCAAGCCTGACTCTGACAAAGCACCAAGGTATTCACTGTGGGCATTTCCCATATCTCCGAAATTAGTTGAAATTATTGTGAGGTTTTCAGGGTCTTGAAATGCGGCATATTCGAAAGCGTAGGTTCCTGGCCCAAAACCTAACCCGGGTCTCTTTTTAAACATATGATAGGCACAATCCCAGCGGTTTATACGTTCTAAATTAGAGGCATCGGTAGTTACGTTTGCCGCGCTTTGAATTTTTTCATCAAAAGCCTCGGTTGTATGTTCGTGTGTGTTTTTAGCCAAGGCCATTTGAATATTATCCCATTGAAGATACAGACCTCCAAGCACCAAGAAACCTATAAAGGCAAGAAGCTTGAAGCTTACTTTGAAATAAACTAAAGCGCCAATAACAGCGGCGAAAATAATACTTAGCCATGCAGCACGCGTGTATGAAAATATCAATCCAACGATTAATATTAAATTGATGAGTATTAGAATTGCTTTTGATAGCGCAGGCCTTCCTTTTTGTTTTAATAACGCCAAACTTAAAGGCAGGCAAAGAGCTATAATTGCACCATATATCGTATGGTCTTTAAAAAAAGGCCACATTACCCAATGTCCTTCCTCTTCGCCAAAACCATACATGGAATGGTGTCCAATTGTATAGCAGACAACAACGCTACAGGCAACGATAAAATACCAAAGGAATCGAACTCTATTTTCATGGTTTTTAAAAAAGTAGGTTCCAAAAATCAAGACAGGAACAATAAACCAAAGCTTAGAAAGCAAAAACTTAAATGATACAATTGGATCTGTGCTTGTAATCGAGGTAATCAGCAGCCAGGTAAGATATGCCATCACAGTAATAATGATGGGGTGTCTCCAAATCTGACGGTCTAAAAAAGGTTTTTTGAGCTGTAAGAAAAGAAACCAGAGCATAAACCCAAAAAGCAAAGGTTCAGTGGGTAGATATAAACCAAACCCCTCTACATATTCCTCAATATTTACAGAAAGCGGCGTGAGAAAAGCGATAAAAAGAAAGAATTTTTCAGTTTGAAAAACAGCCAAATAAACAAAAAGTAAACCTATAGGAAATAGTGCAAGGTACTCGAGACGAAACCAATTGAATAATGTAAAAAGAGCCGTCAGTAAAACCAGGCCTAAGGCTAAACTTATTTTGTTATTCAGAGCCATTTTATGCCGCCTTCTTTAATTCTCTGTATCGCTCAAGAATCAATAGGCAAAAAACAATAAAAATAAAGGAACCTATTGCTGCGACAATAGTTAAGATCATTCGCTTCGGTTGATCTTTTCTATCTGCAACTTCTGCGCTTTGTACAATGAATTTATGGCTAAATTGAGTTGAAGCATCAGACTCAGCCTGCTCATATGCGACCTTAAAGTCCTCTAGTTTTGTTATTTTTTCGTTTCTAGATCTTTCCAAGCCATCAAATAGAGAACCGAATGTTGAATTCACATCAATCTTTTGTCTCAGTTCTTCTTTTTCTTTACTGCTCTTAGAATCAACAAGTGCTTGAAACAACCTTGACCTAACATCAAGGGAAACGACACCTAGTTTTGCGAGCCGAGCCATTTCATCTAGTAGTGTTTGTATTTCAGTGTCAAGCTGGTCTTTTTTCCTTTTTGTAATTTCAAACGCAGGCAATGTCCTTTCTTGTATCATTTGATTTTTAACTGTATCAATGAGCCCAACCACAGCATTTGCCATTTCTGAGGCAAGCTTAGGGTCTTCATCAAGCACGTCAATTTTAATTGAACCAAAACGTGTGCGCTCAAATGAAAAATGCCCTTCATAGGCGTTATTGAGTTTAAACATTTTATTGGGGTCAGCCGAGCCTATATTATAGCGCTCAATCAAATTGTATTTTGAGACAACAAAATCTCGAATTCGAGAAGATTGAAGTATTTGAACGAGTTGCTCCGCTTGGTCTTCCTCTCCAAAGTCCATAGATGATGCTTTTACGTTGCGTGACTCATAAAACGATACTGAGCTCGACTTTGATGGGAAAACAATAGCGGTTGAAAGAAATAAAGGAGTAATTAGAAAAGAAAGACTATACGCGGCGACACTTACTAATATCGTGAAGCCAATAACAAGCTTCCTTCTTCTAAATAAAAAAGCGAGTAATTTTTCTCTTTCCTCGGTTAAATTTAATTCTTGGTTTTCCATTGGTTTTATTTGAGGTTACGAAAATAGAACATATAAACACAAGTAAAACTTAAATTTTAAGAATTTATTTGATTTACTTGGAAGTGAGAATAAGTTTCTTAATTGCCTTTAAGTCAATTAGTGAGAGCATAAAGATCAACCCAAGACCCGTTATGATTTGAATCAGCATAAGGTATGCTGAAGAATAAAAAAAGGCACTAATTCCATAAAGACCTAGAGACAGTAATAAAAATTTAAGAATCCCGGTGGGTTTTTTTGGGATCTTAAATTTGTGAATACAATATAGAAATTGAGCAATTGCAGTTACGCCTTGTGTCGCAAAAGTGGCAATGGCAGCACCTAAGGCTCCGTGCTCAGGAATAAGTACAATATTGATAGAAATGTTTGCAATAATACCAACAGCAGAAATACTATTAAGTATTTTCAGGTTCCCATTCGCCGTTAAAAGCGTCCCAAAAATAAAATTCATTCCAATCGGAAAAAAACCAAGCATTAGAAATTGAAATGGCCCAATCGCATCTTTGACATCATTGTAGATCCATCCAAGAATTAATGAAGAATTAAATACAGTTACAAAAACGATAATGACAATTCCACCAAGCAAGAGATTTGCAGATGTTTTTACTAAATCTAATACCACAGGTACTGATGTTTTAAGCTGCCTAGAGAATATTGGAAACAATAAGCCGGCGAAAATCATCCCAAACATGAATAAGGCATCCAATAAACGAAACCCTTGGGCGTAGACACCTGCTTCATAAGCACCATTTGGATGAATTCTTTCTAGCATTACTCCATCTATTCTAGTGTACAAAATCATCAATACAATAAGTAGGGCATAGGGCCAGCTTTTTTTGACAAGGGAAACGCCAAAGCCAAAGTCCCATTGTAAGTATGGGCGCTCAAGGTGTTTGAGAAGTAGACTAAGTCCAACAATGAGGGTTGAAGCATAGCAAAAGGTTTGAATCCAAATAAACTCTTCAATTTTTACTTGTGCAGGTGCGTACGCCGAAAAAAGCCAAACCCCACCTAAAATAATCAATAAAAAACGGTCTAGAACCGATATAAAAGCATCTGTTTTAAAGAAATGGAACCCTGCGAAATGACTTCTTAAATAGGCAATACTCAATACTAGAAACTGATTTAACATCAAAAAGCTTAGTAAGTAAATGGGTTTTCCTGAATAGCCCAAAAAGAATGCTAAACTGAAAGTGAAAACAGAATAAACGGAAAAAAGAACAAGCCTAAATGAAAACACTTTGCGGAAGTATTTTTTTATTTTCTCAGGGTCTTGGGCTAAATTTTTGGTCGTAAAATTATTTATTCCGAGATCTAAAAGAATGTTGAAAAGAACGGATAGGTTCAGCAGTGAGAAATACAAACCATAATTTTCCGGTCCAACTCGATTTTGAACAGTGGCGTCAATACCGAATAATGCTATAGGCTTGACAAGAAGGTTCAAAAGCACCATCAAAATCAAATTCGAAAAAAAGATTCTTTGCATATTACTGCTTTACAAGGAGCTTAAAACCGATGCCATGAACATTCATGATTTCGATATTGGTATCCTCCTTAAGCAATTTACGCAATTTGGCGATGTAGACATCCATGCTACGTCCATTAAAATAATTGTCATCCCCCCAGACAGCCCTTAAAGCAGCTTGTCTATCCAAAAGCTCATTTTGATTCTTCACCAATAGCCGAAGCAATAAATTTTCTTTCGTAGTCAGCTTTTTTGCCCCTTCTACAAGGTGAAGCATTCTTAATTCGGGTTCGTATGGAATTTTTCCGATCAATACTTTTTGACCGACAACTTTCTTTTTTGATTTTGTCCTGTTTAGGGTTGCGTTCATTCTTGCTAAAAGCTCTTCCATTGAAAATGGCTTTGTGAGATAATCGTCTGCACCAATCTCAAAACCTTTAAGCTTATCTTCGGCCATTGCTTTTGCGGTTAAAAACAGAAAAGGAATTTGTTTGTCAAGCTCTCTAATCTCTTTTGCCAGTGTAAACCCATCCATTTCGGGCATCATAACGTCAAGAATTAAAAAGTCAAAGCTGTTCTTTGGGTCGTTGAAAAGATCGTAAGCAAGCTTTCCATTCTTTGCTAGAACAACATCAAACCCTTTATTTTTTAAGTAGGTCCAAAGAAGCTTTCCTAGATTTTCATCATCTTCGGCAAGCAGTATATTTATGTTTGGTTCTTTCATGTATTTATCGTTATGTCAAAAGTCGTACCTTTTCCAAATGTGCTATTTACGTTTAGGTCCCATCCGTAACCATCACAGACCTTCTTAACGTAATTCAATCCTAAACCAAATCCTTTCACATCATGCAAGTCTCCGGTCGGCACTCGGTATAGGTTATCAAATATTTTTGTTTGATGCTCTTTTTTGATGCCCAGCCCTTTGTCGGCGACTGTAAGAACGACATGATCTGTGTTTTGTTTTATTTCGATTTTAATTTTAGCGGGCGCGGGACTATATTTTATAGCATTGTCTAATAGGTTTGCGATAACACTTTTGAGGTGTGTTTCCTTTGCTTTTACAACGATATTGGGTTGAGAAGTTGAGAATTGAATATCACAAACGTTAGGGTCAACTCTGAACCTAGCATTGTTTATCAAGTCCTTACTGAGCGCTACCATTTCAACTGGCCCACCTTCCCAGAGGAGGTCTTTGCGGTCTAGAATTGAGTTTTGGAGAATGTTCTCAACCAATGTTTCTAACCTTTTGTTTTCTTGATCAATCATTTTTAGAAAGGGTTCAATCAATAGAAGGTGTTGCTGATCGATCACATCGGGGTCTTTTAGGGCCTGACAAGCAAGACCGATTGTTGAAATGGGGGTTTTGAATTCGTGTGTCATGTTAGACACCAAACCCGCTTTTATTTCAGAAAGCTTTTTTTGTTCGACGATAGTTTTGACCATAAAAACGAGGGCTGCTAGCACAACACAAATAACGAGTACAGCCCCAACAATTGGTAGTCTCATTTCAGTTAACAAAAACCCGCTTTGACGTGGGAAATTCAATTGAAGGAAAAGAGATTCACTAACGGGGTTTCCTGGAAATAGCTTTGCTTTTTCCATGTAAACACTAGCTGCTCTTTGTTTATATCTGCTGCTGGCCTGTTCAAAGGAAACCGGATCGCCTTGGGCATTATAGATACAGAAAGTAAACTCCTTTGGGAGCCGCTCCTTTTTTATTTCAAAAGAAATAATCGAGTCTAAGAAAACGGCATCAATTCGTTGCTGAGGCCCTTTCAGAACATTGTCTTTAAAAGCCTCTAGCATCATATCATTGATGTATTTTGCCTTTTTGAAAATTTGCTGAACAGCCTGTTGGTTGAGCTGCAAAGAAAGTTGGCTAGAGTCACTGCCTTTAAGAATGCCTGAACCGCTATTGAATACATCTTGAATTTCCTGATAATTTTTAGCAAGTACTTTTTGTTCCGTACTCAAACCTGTCAAGGAGTCATAGGCTTGACCCCGAATAACGAGGTACTTTTCTCTTTTTCCATTGCTCACTATTGTAGTGTCACTAACGCTGACAGACTCGTTAGATGCTGTTAAGGATTGAAATTCTGATTTTAAAATATCTTGGTACTCAAGGCTGAAATCTTGATTTATAATCTTCATGTAGCGTCGATAATCTTCTGCTTTCTCGTGCTTAAATGCGATTTTATTTTGAAACGTTATAATTTCTGAATCCAGCTCTTTTTTCTTTTGGTCATAATTGAGATAGAGCTGAAATGATTGCACAATCAAAAGGCTTAACATGGATAGTGCTAGCAGAATTACAGCTAAATTTATTTGTTTGGTTCTCATCAGATGCAACGAATCTAAATAAAATCATGTCATTGCAAAAGAAATGTTAACCATTTTTAACACGGTCAAAAGCGGTGTCCAAAGCTTTATATATTGGTTTACACTTTTTTATATAGCCAATTGATTAATTTTGTGGGTAATAAATCCTGATTATGATTGAAATACAGCGTATCAAAGAAAGAACAGAAGAGGTCCTAGCTGGTATAGGCAAAAGGAATATTGATGCGACCAAAGAGATTGCACAAATTATTGCTTTGGATACGGACTGGCGTGAGAAAAAAACACAGCTTCAGCAACTCGAAACAGAGATGAATTCGATTTCTAAGCAAATAGGTGTTTTATTCAGTACTGGAAAGCAGGATGAGGCAAAATTACTTAAGGCCAAAACAGGGGAGCTAAAGGAAGCTCTTCAAGGTCTTAAGCAGTCGGAAGAGCAGCTTGAAAGTCAAATAAAAGATTTGCTTTTCACCTTACCCAACGTTTGCACTGAGGATGTCCCTAAAGGAAAGGATGAAGCGTCAAATCAAATTATCGAGGAGTACGGTTCAAGCCCATCTTTAGAGAATGCTAGTATTCCTCATTGGGACTTAGCAAAGGAATATGCATTAATAGATTTTGAGCTAGGGGTAAAAGTTACTGGTGCCGGATTTCCTTTTTATCGCGGACAGGGAGCAAGGTTGCAAAGAGCCTTAGTCTCTTTCTTTTTAGACGAAGCCGTTGATGCTGGATATGAAGAGTTTATTTCTCCTTTAATGGTGAATGAAAGTAGTGGAAAAGGAACGGGCCAACTGCCAGATAAAGAGGGTCAGATGTATTATATAGCAGCAGATGATTTATATATGATTCCAACAGCGGAAGTTCCGTTGACGAATATTTATAGAGATGTGATTCTTCCCGACGCAAATTTTTCAATAAAACTGACAGGGCATACTCCTTGTTTTAGAAGAGAAGCGGGGTCTTATGGAAAAGATGTTCGTGGGCTAAATAGGCTACATCAATTTGAAAAGGTAGAAATTGTGCGCATTGAAAACTACGACAATGCTGAGCGCGCACTGCAAGAAATGATTTCACACGTAAAATCTCTTCTAGAGAAGCTTGGGTTACAATACCGAGTTTTACGTTTATGTGGAGGAGACACAGGTTTTGCCGCTGCAATCACCTATGACTTTGAGGTGTATTCTGCCGCACAGCAGAAATGGCTAGAGGTCAGCTCGGTTTCTCGTTTCGATACTTTTCAATCTAATAGACTGAAGCTTCGGTACAAAGACGAAAATAAAAAGTCTCGACTTTGCCAAACTTTAAACGGTTCAGCCCTTGCTTTACCAAGAATTATGGCCGCACTTTTGGAAAACAACCAGGTAAATGACGGTATCGATATTCCATCTTGTTTGCATAAATATACAGGCTTCACAAAAATCTCTAAAAAAGGATAAAACAAACATGACTAAGAAAACGCTGTTTTTTATGGTTCTGCTTTTGGTGTCTTGTTCCGATCTAAAACGTGAAGAGCACTTGCTTAAGCTGAAATCGCTTCAAGAGCAGCTTCAAGAAAGCCAAAATGAATTTGAAGCAGCATTCATAGATTCTTTACATGTGATGACTATGGCTTCTAGTGACCTAGAGCGCAACCTCAAGAAACACTATAAATCTGACACGATAGATATCGCCCTGGGGAAGCGTGTGGATGACTATAAGCGCATGCGTCGAATGTTTGGACCACTTGGAGCTTTTGGTTCAAAATTAAAGCGCGCTTATACTGAGCAAGAAAAGCAGCTTCAATCTTTGTTTCTCGATATAGATAAAGGTTTCGGTGAGCGAAATAAGTATGAATCATACATAGAGATGGAAAGAGAGAAGAACGACCAAGTTTTTCTCTTGCTTCAAGAGTACTTCAGGCTTAAAAAAGAGGCATTTGAAATATATGAAGCACAGCACATGTGGCTTTCTGATTTTGTTGTTCAGCTAAAATTAAATAATGAATAGGCTTTTAGGCATTGTTTTTCTTATACTCTTTTCAAAAGTTGGTTTTGCGCAATTAGAGTCTGACCTAAAACTTGCTGACCATTATTATTCCCAGGGAGAATACGACAAGGCACGCCCTTATTACGAGGCTGTCTACAAGACAAATCCTAGTAAAATTTATTTGACTCGGCTTTTGAGTTGTCTTGAAGCTGAAGGTGATCTAAAGCAGGCAGAAAGGGTTTTAAAGAAAGCCAAAGTAAAATCACCTGCAGACTTAGACTTAAAGATACAATTGGCTGTCTTTTACGAAGAGCATGAAGCTCCCTCAAAAGCCAAAAAGGCATACGAAGGCTTGCTAGAAAACTTTATCGTGAATCCCTCTAAAGGAATAGCTCTCTTTAACGCTTTTGTCGCACTATCTAAAATAGATTATGCGGAGCGCGTATTGCAAATATCACAAAAGGAATTTAAAAATTACCCGTTCCATTTTCAGCAAGCGGATCTTTATTCCTTAACAAATCGCAAGGGGGAAATGGTTTCTACTTATCTCACCCTACTGGACAAACATGATTATTATGACAAGTCTGTTCGAAAACTACTTTTAAGGCGCTTGGATCTAACCGATGAACAAACCGAAGACTTTAAGCTGTTGAAAAAAGTGCTTTTTGAAAAGGCGCAAAAAGTCAATTCTAGTGTCGTTTTTTCTGAGCTTTTGATTTGGATGTATATGCAGGTTGATAATTTTTCGGGTGTATATAGCCAGGTTGTTTCTGTTGACCTTCGTTCAAAAGCCAATGGTCAGCGTTTGTTCGATTTTGCCAAAACATGTACTGAAAACAAAGATTATTCTACTGCACTCAGAGCCTTCGAAGAAGCTCGTTTGCTGACCACCAATAGAGAGTTGAAGTTTTATAGCTTAGAAGGAATTTTGCATGTGGGCTACATTCAGATATCTGATCTTAAGAAACATACAGATGAGGAGCTTCAAAAGGTTTTAAAAAACTACGAAGAGGCGCTTCAGTCAATAGGTCCAATAACCTCAAGAACACTTCGCGTTTTACTCGAGTATGCTGAGCTGTTGGCTTTTTACGCAGAGCAAAAAGACAAGGCTTTAGAGGTAATTAAAGAAGCATATTCGGCCGTTTCTTTAACAGACATGATGCGCTCAGAGCTAAAGATGCTTCAAGCCGATATAGAGCTGCTCAAGGGTAATGTTTGGGAGGCTTCACTACTCTACATGCAGATTAGCGAGGCATTTAATTTTGAGTCAATTGGCAACCTCGCTAAGTTTAAGAGCGCACGAATCTTCTATTATGAAGGTGAGTTTGAATTCGCTCAGTCGCAGCTCGATGTGCTTAAACAGTCTACTTCTAAATTACTTTCCAATGACGCCTTGGAGCTTTCAATCATGATTACAGATAACTATGGTTTAGACTCCAATTATATAGCCATGGCTTGGTTTTCGAAAGCTGATTTATATATTGAACAATTGCAATTTGACAAGGCCTTTTCCCTATTTGACAGCATTAGAACAAATTATCCTTTCCACGCTTTAGCCGATGAAATTCTATATAAACGGGCACGAGCCATGGAGCTTCAAGGCAATTGGCAATTGGCTCTTGGATTTTATAGTGACATTATTAAGTTTCATGGAACGGATATATTGGCCGACAATGCCATTTTTAAATCGGCGGAGCTAATGGAGACAAAGTTAGGCCAATCGAGCGAGGCTTTGAAAAGGTATAAACAGCTTTTATCCGACCACCCAGGAAGCCTTTATATACACGAGACTAGAAAGCGTGTTAGGCGCTTAAGGGGAGAGAAAATCGAGAAAGAAGACGAGTTTTAAGCTTTTCTACTTAGGCATGTCTCTCGCAAACGCAGGAATACCTGTAACATCCATACCTGTAATCAGTAAATGAATATCATGTGTTCCTTCGTAGGTTACAACTGATTCAAGATTCGCCATGTGTCTCATCATAGAGTATTCGCTTGTGATTCCCATACCACCATGAATCTGTCTTGCTTCTCGGGCGATGTTCAGTGCAATTTCAACATTGTTTCTTTTTGCCATCGAAATCTGTGCCGTAGTCGCCTTTCCTTCATTTCGGAGTTGTCCTAAACGGAAAGTAAGCAATTGTGCTTTTGTGATTTCGGTAATCATTTCGGCAAGCTTTTTTTGAATAAGCTGAAAGCTTCCTATAGGCACATCGAATTGTATTCTTTCTTGTGAATATCTAAGCGCTTGATCGTAGCAGTCCATAGCTGCACCCAATGCGCCCCATGCGATACCGTATCGCGCAGAGTCAAGACAGCTTAGTGGAGCACCCAGTCCTGAGCGGCCCGGTAAGATATTTGATTTTGGCACCCTTACATTGTCAAAAATAAGTTCTCCAGTTGAGGAAGCTCTTAATGAAAGCTTTCCATGCATTTCAGGTGTAGTAAAACCTTCCATTCCTCTTTCTACGAGTAATCCATAAATCCGACCTTCTTCACTTTTCGCCCATACAACGGCAACATCAGCAAAAGGGGCATTTGATATCCACATTTTTGCGCCATTGAGAATAACATCATCACCGTCCTCTTTGAAGTTGGTAATCATGCCTCCTGGATTAGATCCAAAATCAGGCTCGGTTAAACCAAAACAACCCACCATTTCTCCTGAGGCTAGTTTAGGTAAAAATTTGTTTTTATGCTCTTCGCTGCCATATTTCCAAATGGGATACATGACCAAAGAAGACTGAACAGAAGCAGTAGAACGCAACCCAGAGTCACATCTCTCTAATTCCTGCATGATAATTCCGTAAGAAATTTGATCGAGCCCTGGTCCACCATATTGTTCTGGGATGTAGGGTCCAAAAGCGCCAATTTCTCCCAAACCAGGAATTAGGTGTTTTGGAAAAACAGCTTTTTCGTAACAATCATCAATAATCGGAGAGACCTCTTTTTTGACCCAAGCTCTTGCTGCATCGCGCACCAATTTATGTTCGTCAGAATAAAGGTCATCTACGCCATAATAATCCGGGTGTGTATACTGATCAGTTTTCATGTAATATCTTTTTTAGACAGAGCAAAATTAATAAATATCTAAGGGGTTTCTTCTTATTTTCTATTTAATTTTAGATCCCGATTATGATTCTAACAACACACATATATGCAGTTCTTGAGCTTTTCCCAAGAGAAATTGTATTGAAAAACACGCTACTCGCGCTTGTTTTGGTGTGTTTTGGACTGGTGGGGTTATCCCGTTTGAGCTGCCCAAATCTGTTTACTATCGTATACAGAAACTATTTTTCAAGCAAGGTATATGACTCTACACTGAATGATTCGGAGAAGATATCTGCTGTTGCAAATGTTATGCTTATCCTTAATTTGGTGATCACATTAAATATTTGTTTGGTATCAATGGTTCATTCAGGTCTTGAGGCAGAGCAATTAATGAAGCTTACTTTTGTCGTTTCTTGGTTCTATTTGTTTTTTTGTTTTATTAGTCACCGATTGGTAGCCTTGGTTTTTGAAGACACATCGTTTGGAAACAGTTTAGGGATGTTTACACAACAGACTTTTAACTTTACAGGTCTTCTGTTGCTCGTCTTAGCATTATTTGCCTTACTTAATGACGGGTATAAAATTTGGATTCAATACATCGTTTATTTCGTTTTGGCATCGCTGCCTTTAGCCAAGGTCATAAAAGGAGTTTTATATGCTAAGTCAAATAATTACAGATGGTTATATATAATTTTGTATCTTTGCACTCTCGAAATATTGCCCATTGTTTTGTTAGGGTACTATTTCGTTGGTAAAATATGATTATTTAACACTTGATTAAAGAAACAGTTTTGGCCATTAAAACGATCCTTGTCTCACAACCGAAACCAGAAAACAACCGTTCACCATATTTCGATATGGCTGAAAAGCACGATTTAAAAATTGACTTTAGACCTTTTATCAAAGTAGAGGGTGTAAAAACAAGTGAATTTAGAAATCAACGGATTAATCTGGCTGATTATTCGGCAGTTTTATTGACCTCAAAGGTCGCTGCTGATCATTTTTTCAGAATTGCTGAAGAAACCCGCTACGAAGTTCCAGACAGCTTGAAATATTTTTGTATTTCCGAGGCTGTTGCCCTCTATCTGCAGAAGTATGTGGCGTATCGGAAAAGAAAAATATTTTTTGGTAAGCAAAGAATTCATGACCTTATGGATGTGCTAAAAAAGCATAAGTCTGAAAACATTTTGTTGCCTTGTACAGACATTTTACGTGACGTGATTCCAAACACACTTACCGAAAACAACATCAAGTTTACAAAAGCCGTTCTTTACAGAACAGTGGCAGCAGACCTTTCTGATTTAGAAAATGTTTTCTATGACATTTTGGTGTTTTTTAGTCCCGGGGGTATAGAATCATTGTTTAAAAACTTCCCTGACTTTAAGCAAAATGAAACCATGATCGCTGCGTTTGGTGCTACCACTGCAACGGCTGCTATTAAAAATGGGCTGGAGCCTAATATCAGAGCGCCGCATCCAAAAGCCCCTTCGATGGTTGGTGCAATTGAGCTTTTTATCAAAGAAGCCTTGAAGCAAAAGGTCGGCTAAGCGCTTTTAAAAGTGTCATGGCAAACCCTTAATCCAAGGAATAACATTTATGTTGATGCTTTTTTCATCAACACCCCATTGAAAGTTTCTTTTGTCTATAAGTTATAGCTGGACAAATACCTCAAACTAATCTGTTCTTTTAATTTCTGCAATCTAAGAAGATGTACCATTACGGGTCTGTATAAATTGGTGGTGGAATTAAAATAACGTATCTTTAGCTCGATTTAATATTATTTAAAAAACAATACATTATGAAAAAATTATTACTCTGTGGGTCCCTTCTTTTTGCAGGTGCTGCATTTTCACAAGTGCTATCTGAAGATTTTGAAGGAGCGACTCCAGCGCTTCCAACTGGTTGGACTTCATCTGCGGCAACTGCCGGTGGCGAATTTTATACTGGTGATGCGGGAGATGCTAACGCTGCGGCTTATTGGCCTGTAATCGGCGGAACAACCTTCGCAATGGCGAACGATGACGTTTGTAACTGTGACATGACAAATGCGATTTTAACCACTCCTTCGATGGATTTATCTGGTGTTTCGGGAGCAGTTTTGATCTATGACTTTGTAGACGATATGTCTTACGGTCCTTCTCTTCCACATGATGTTGAATTATCAACAGACGGCGGTGCTTCTTGGACAAATGTTTATGCACACAACACTGACAATCAAGGAAATCTTTCTTGGGCAACAAATACTGTTTCTTTAGGAGCAGCCGATGGAGCTTCTGATGTTCAAGTGCGTTGGATCTATAATGACAACGGAACATGGGCAACTGGTTTGGCGATCGACAATGTCGTGGTAAAAGAGCCTGCTCAAAATGATGCTCAGTTAACTGGTATTACAATAGACCGTTACGTATTGGCAAACTCAAACACAACGCTTACTGCTGAGGTAACAAACGTTGGAGGTAACGCAATTACTATGTTGGAAATAGATTGGAATGATGGAACAAATCATGCAGAATCAGTTTCTGTAAATATAGCACCTGGTGCATCTGCATCTGTTGCTCATCCAACTATCGTAAATTATGCTGCTGCTGTTGAGAAAAACATTAGTGTAACAATCAACACTGTAAATGGCGCTGTTGATGGTGACCCATCTAACAATTCGGGTTCTGCTTTGCACAACACTCTAAGCCAGCAAACGTCGAAAGCCGTTGTATGTGAAGAAGGTACAGGTACATGGTGCGGATGGTGTCCAAGAGGAGCTGTTGCAATGGATTATATGATAGATACATATCCGACAAGTTTTATTGGAGTAGCGGTTCATAACGGAGATCCAATGACTGTTCAGGATTATGATGGTAACATGAACTTATCAGGTTACCCAGGCGCGAATGTAGACAGAGCTATACTAGGAGCTTCTGTTTCTCAAGGTCTTTTTGAACAATTCTATAATGAGCGAGTTATTCTTGGCGTACCTGCGAACGTTTCTGTTACAGCTTCTGGTTCAGGAGCAGATGTAACTCTTGATGCTTCAGCTAGTTTTTACACACCCGTAGCTTCTGCAAATTTCCGTTTGGCAGTTGTAATTACTGAAGACGGTGTAACCGGAACAGGAAGTGGTTATAACCAGGCTAATTATTATTCTGGTGGCGCACAAGGAAATATGGGTGGATATGAAAGCCTTCCTGATCCTGTACCTGCTGCGGACATGGTTTACGACCACGTTGGACGCGCTTTACTTGGAGGATTTAACGGTCAATCAGGTTCAGTTCCAGGATCAATAACAGATGGTCAAGTTGCTAGTTATTCTTTTAACTATTCAGTTCCTAGTTCAAGCGACCGTAACAACATGCATGCTGTTGTGATGTTAATCAATAGCTCTACAGGTGAAGTTGTCAATGCTAGTCAGATTTCTATTGCAGAAGAAGCTAGTGTTCTTGATTTAAACACTGTTGACTTTAATGTCTATCCTAATCCAGCTTCAGATGCTGTAAATGTTTCATTTGAAGCAATAGGAGAAACGTCTGTTTCTATTATGGATCTTCAGGGAAGAATTCTTGCTACTCAATTTGCCTCAAGCGCAAACGGAACGCAAGTAATTACTTTCGCTACTGAAGGTTTCGCTAAAGGAACATATGTTGTTTCTGTTAATGCAAATGGTTTGACATCAAACACAAATGTTGTAATTAAGTAATTACAAGATTTAGAAAATATAAGGGCGCTTCGGCGCCCTTTTTTTTTACCCTTATTTTTACACCTCTATTTCTGTTACATTTTGTTAAGAACACCATATAGTATTAGGGTTTTAACACCCAAATGTTCTATATTGTGGAAACTATTTCAAAAAAAATTAAAAACAATAAAATGCGAAACAACCAAATCTTTTTAATGGCCATTTTTCTTTTGGTCGCACAATTCAATTTTGCGCAAACCAAAGAAGAAATTATTGCCAATTATATTGAAAACACCGGAGGTGTTGAAGCGTGGAATAATCTCCAAGGACTTAAAATGACCGCAAAAGTAAGTCAAGGAGGAATGGAAATCCCAATAGAGATGATGCAGCTTAAAGATGGAAGACAAATGACAAAAATCAGTTTCCAAGGAAAGGAAATCAAGCAGGGTGTTTTTGATGGAACAAAATTATGGTCACATAATTTCATGACAATGGAGGCAGAAGAAAGCGATGCAGAAACAACAGCAAATTTCAAGCTAGATGCAAATGATTTTCCAAATCCATTTTTAGATTATGAAAAGAAAGGATATACTGTTGAACTAATGGGAAAAGAAACGATTCAAGGAGCAGAAACATTCAAGCTAAAATTAGTGCAAGAACCTAAAATGGTAGAGGGTCAAAAAGAAGAGTCTGTTTCTTACTACTTTTTTGATACAGAAAACTTTGTCCCTATTGCGATGCAAAGTGAAATTCAGTCGGGTCCAGCGAAAGGTGTTATTGCAGAAACTTCATTTAGCGATTATCAAGAGGTCGAGGGATTATATTTCCCTTTTTCGATGTCTCAAGGAGAAAAAGACAAGCCAGGACAGCCGATTACCTTTACGACAATTGAAGTAAACCCTTCTTTTGAAGACGTAGACTTTGCTTTCCCTGAGAAAAAATAATTAGCGAACCTATCAATTATATCTAATGAAAAAACTTAGTTTTTATGCTATGTGGTTTTGTATGGCCACAAGTTTAACCGCGCATGCCCAAGAGACAACTGTTGTCGACGGATCCTCTGTATTTGGTGATTTAACAGCCAGACAAATAGGTCCAGCCCTAATGAGTGGCCGAGTGAACGATCTTGAGATTCATCCGAGTAATAATAAAATCATATACCTCGGCGCAGGTGGCGGAGGCGTTTGGAAATCAAATGATGGAGGCGCAACCTTTATTCCAATCTTTGACGATTATATTCAGTCTATAGGGACCGTAACACTTGACCCGAACGACCCTGATAAAACGATTTATGTTGGAACAGGTGAAACTTGGACAAGAAATAGCGTTTCGTACGGAAACGGTCTTTACAAGACGACAGACGGCGGTTCAAACTGGCAAAAAATCGGACTTGAAAATTCAGAGCGCATCGCAAGTATTATTGTTAACCCCGAAAACTCAAATGAGATTTATGTAGCTGCAATGGGTGCATTGTGGGGAGACAATGAAGAAAGAGGTGTTTTTAAATCAATTGATGGGGGTCAGACTTGGGAAAAGGTCTTGTACGTTAATCCAAGAACAGGTTGTGCAGACTTATTAATGGATCCAAGAAATCCATCCGTGCTTTACGCTTCGATGTGGGAGTTTAGAAGAACGGGTTGGTCTTTTGATTCAGGCGGTGAAAACAGTGCGTTGTATAAGTCTATTGATGGCGGTAAAACATGGGATAAGATTCACAAAGGGTTTCCTGAAGGAAAGCTTGGTCGAATGGGAATTGCCATCGCAAAAAGTAATCCTGATGTCCTGTATACAGTCATTGAAGCAGAACAAAAAAAAGACAAAGGCTTATACAGAAGTAAAGACCTTGGGGCTTCTTGGGAGCAAATGAACAATGACTTTGAAATCACAGTGCGACCTTTCTATTTTTCTAGACTCGTTGTAGACCCTAGAAACGAAAATGTAATTTATAAAGGAGGCCTGAGAGGGTCTGTTTCAAAGGATGGAGGCAAGACCTTTAAAGGGCTTGGAAATATGCACAGTGACGTTCATGACATGGTCTTTTCTAACATGCATTCGGACATTATGTTTTTTGCCACTGATGGGGGAGTTTACCGTAGCTGGAACGGCGGAACGACATGTGAGATTGTAGAGAACCTTCCGCTCTCTCAGTTTTATCAGATTAGCGTAGATAATGCTACGCCGTATAATATCTATGGCGGACTTCAGGACAATGGTTCTTGGTATGGTCCTTCGGCTTCACCTGGCGGTATTCAGGCACGGGACTGGAACTCCTTAGGTCAAGGAGACGGCTTCAGAGTGCTTAAGCATTACACTAAAAACATTGTTTATTCTGAAATGCAAGGCGCTGAAAATGTATGGCGAATAGATCAAGACAACAAGCAGATTAAAACAATACAACCACTTCCGGTTGAGGGTCACGATAAACTCAGGTTTAATTGGAATGCCCCAATGGCTTTAAGCGCTTCGGTACCCGATAGAATTTATATGGGAAGCCAGTACTTGCACAAATCTGATGACATGGGCGCATCTTGGCAAATTATATCTCCTGACCTAACTACAAACGACCCTGCCAAGCAGGATCAAGACAACTCTGGAGGCCTATCCAAAGACAATTCGGGTGCAGAAAACCACACGACTATTTTTACCATTGCAGAATCAGACCTTGATGAAAATGTTATTTGGGTTGGAACAGATGACGGAAATGTTCAAGTTACACAAGATGGTGGAAAAACATGGGCCAATACGGTCGTGAATATTTCGGGGCTGCCCGCAAATACATGGTGCTACCATATTGAATTAAGCACCTTGGAAAAGGGAACAGCGTATGCTGTTTTTGATGGACACACTGCGAATGATAAGACACCGTATGCCTATAAAACTTCTGATTTTGGAAAGACTTGGAAAAGCATTATTACGGGAGGAGTTGAAGGCGTAGTAAGAAACATTCAGGTAGATTATAAAAACCCCGACTTGTTGTTTTTAGGAACAGAGCTTGGTCTATATATTACTATGGATGGCGGTGCTCAATGGTATAAGTATACCAACAACATGCCTGCTGTTGCCGTTCATTTTATTGCCCTCCAAAAGCAAACAAATGATTTGGTTTTAGGAACGCATGGTAGAGGCGTAATTATTGTGGATGATATTTCGCCGCTTCGCGAACTAACGGCAGAAAATATGCAGAAGAAGCTTCATTTTTTCAATGCAAAGCCGACGATAATTGATGAGGAAGCAAGCTTTTCCGGATCCTTTGGTGCTGAAACACAATTTGTAGGCTATAATGAAACGACAGCCGCACAAATCAAATATCACCTGAAAAAGCGGCATACCTTTGGTAAGATGAGTATGGTTATTTTGAACGCAAAGGGAGATACCATTTCAGAGCTTGGACCGGGTAAGACCAAAGGAATCAATATTGTCAATTGGAATTATAGTATGAAGCAACCCAAAGTTGCTAAGGGAAAGACATTTTCCTTCGGTGGCTTCACGACTCCAATGCTTCCTGCGGGGGAATATACTGCTCGTATAACCAAAGGGAAAGATGTTTTTGAGCACCCACTTGTACTCGCTTATGACCCAAAAAGTATTATCTCCTCAAATGATCGAAAAAGCAAACAAGAAGCCGTCATGGGCATGTACAACATGATTGAGTCTTTGGCTTATGATGTCTATTGTGTGGACGCATATCTAACGTATGCCAAAGACAACAAGAGTAAAAAACTAATTTCAAAGCTAGATGCGCTTAAAGAGACTATGGTGATTACCTCAGGAGACAACTATGTGGGGGCTGCAGAGCCTCAGCTTAGAGAGAAAATGACCAACTTATTCCAGCGCGTTGAGAGTAACCCGGGCGCGCCTACACCAAATGAGCTTGAGAATCTATCTCAAATTAAAGCGCGGTATTCAGCAACAAGGGCTGCATTGTCAAGCATGGAGAAAAAGTATAAATTGGGTAAAAGAGCGGTTGTAAAATCAAAAGAACAATACCTTAAAAAATAAACCCACCATGAGAAATCTTTCTTTGTTAAGTCTCTTATTTGCCTTGTTTTTTTCGGACCAAGCGCTAGGCCAATATCTAGCCCCGAACCTGATCACAGATAACGACCACAAATGCAGTGTTGTATTTCCTTCCGTTCCCCAAGAGGTCTTTAAAAGAACCGGAGAGGGCATGAAATTCACTACGCATGTGACCGTAGAACAGAACACGTACATGATGAAGGTATTGGAAATAAACAAGTCCCCTGGTGCATCTCGGGGGATCAAAATACTTGAGGATTGGGCAGAAAAAATGAAAGGGAAAGTCGTTGCTACAAAAGAGTGGTCCATTGGGTCAAGAAAAGGGTTG
>MDSY01050171.1_pt1 | contig 22395 bp, 19 predicted proteins | sample 811131 | NCBI WGS metagenome assembly MDSY01 (sample SAMN05326643, study PRJNA326480) | marine metagenome | isolation source: seawater | place: Atlantic Ocean: South West | collected 2010 | reverse complement strand
TACCAATGCAGAAAGAAAAGCACACTCAACCGAATGCTATGCAGTGGTATCAGTTCTCGAATCCAAAACACATATATCTTTACTTATATCGCGTGCTTCAAATGCAAACCTGACAGTAAGGACGATGCATTTGGTCGAGCAAATCCCGATAACCAGATAAACCGACGGACGCCCGAACAATTGGCCTAATCGCTGAGTCACTATTCCCTCAGGCCACGAAATAGGAGTGACCTACGAATTCGGCGCTCGATAAGGGGCGATACTTAAAGTTGTGATTGATTTAGACCCAATTTTTGCAGGGTTTTTCTGCCTATTTTCACCCCCCGCAGATATCGACAAAGGTTTCAAACGCCTATTCCGTCCACCACCTATTCGTTATCGAAGGATTAAAACCCTGTACTGCTCTTCCCAATAGTGTAATTTACATTAGGGAATTCGGAAATTGAGGGAGAAAAATGAAAGATTTACGCCGCCAGTTCGCAAGCGTGGGCATAATTTTTTTAACGACATTCTTGGCGGCCTGTTCTAGCCCGCAAGACGATAAGAGAACCGACGCAAGCGCCGATAGAGACTCTGCGACATTAAAACCCAGATTTAACGCACCTAGTCTCGTGATACCCGCCGATACATTTACCGCAGAGCCTCAAGCCAACGCTTACCGCGAAGCTTATTTTGGTGACCTGCACGTGCACACAGACTATTCATTTGATGCGTACGCGTTTGGCACTGTAGCCACACCCTATGACGCCTATAAATACGCTCAAGGCGAAGCAATAGCCCATCCAGCCGGTTTTAAAGTACAATTGGGTGAGCCATTGGATTTTTATGCGGTTACTGACCATGCCATGTTTTTAGGCGCAGTCAAAGCGGCAGCCAATACAAACACCGAATTCTCGCAAGAGCCTCACGTACAAGACCTGCATAATATCAATGCGCCAGACAATCTAAACCTTGCTAGCCTACCCCAGCGTGTAAAGGCCTTTAGCACGTTCCTACCCGATACTTTGAATAGAATAACTAACGGCCAAACCGATGTGGCTACTGTCAACCAAATCGCTAAAGACGCTTGGGCAGACATTGTTCAAGCAGCCCAAGCAAACAATCGTCCAGGAGAATTCACCACGTTCGTTGCCTATGAATACACCTCTTCCACGGACGAACGCGGCAACTTGCACCGCAACGTAATATTCAGGGATTCAGATAAGCTACCAACAATGCCTTTCTCGCGCTTTCACAGCCAAAATCCAGAAGGTCTTTGGGATTGGATGGATGGCTTAAGGGCCCAAGGAATAGAGACTCTCGCGATACCCCATAACTCCAATGGATCGAACGGCGCAATGTTTCAAATGGTTGACTGGGCGAGTAAACCCATAAATGAAACCTATGCCCAGCGCAGAATTCGCAACGAACCTCTAGTTGAAATAACGCAGGTAAAAGGCACATCAGAAACACACCCACTGCTTTCTCCAAATGACGAATGGGCTAATTTTGAGATAATGCCTTATCGAATAGCCACCACGATAGCTAGCCAACCAGAGGGCTCTTACGCAAGACAAGCACTACTGAACGGCATGACCCTGGCAGACCAAGGTTTGTCCAACGCTTATCAATTCGGTTTTGTCGGCGCTTCCGATACCCATACGGGGGCGGCATCATTAGATGAGGAAAACTATTTCTCCAAAGTTGGCTTATTAGATGGAAACGGCAGTCGCCGCGGATCTGAACCGCTAACCGCCGGCGATGCTGAAATCATCAAAGCAGCCGGTAGAGTAGAAATCAAACAAGTAGATGGCAAGCAATATGCCTCGGGCGCCTATGAAACTTGGGGAGCCTCTGGCCTCACAGGGGTATGGGCGGAGGAAAATACACGAGATGCAATTTATCGCGCTCTTAGGCGCAAAGAAACTTTTGCTACATCGGGACCCAGAATTAAGATCAGGTTGTTTGCCGGTTACGACTTTGCTAACGACTCCCTTAACGATACCGATGAAGTTGCTTCGGCCTATACAAGCGGTGTCAGCATGGGCTCTCAACTATTCGCCAACGGTGTCCAGGCGCCGACTCTACTAGCTCATGCTACCCGAGACCCAAACTCCGCACCTCTACAACGACTACAGATCATTAAAGGCTGGACCGTGGACGGCAAACACAATGAAAAAGTTTATGACGTTGCTTGTTCAGATGGCGGCATAGTGGACGCCATTACTTATCGCTGCCCTGACAACGGTGCTCAAGTAGATCTGAGCAACTGCGCGATAAGTCGCAACTTAGGCTCTGCAGAGCTCAAAGCGAAGTGGCAGGACCCAGAGTTCAACTCGGAACACCGGGCCTTTTATTACGTACGCGCACTGGAGAATCCAACCTGTCGCTGGTCAACTTGGGACGCTATTAAGGCTGGGGCAAAGCCACGATCCGATCTGCAAGCAACCATTCAAGAAAGAGCATGGTCTTCGGCTATTTGGCTAGTGCCGCCGACTGGATAGAGCGCAAACGCCTAAAAATTGGCAATGTGACTCAACGTCGAACTGGTGATCAACTGCATCAGTTGCATTGCTGAGGCAATCATCTTTAACGAAGTTGAAACTTGCACTTCATTGGCAAACTCTGGTTTTAACAAAAGGTGCGCATGCCAAATAGCCACCTTTGGATGCAGCTTTGCGAAAGGATATCCAGCCATATACAGTCGCTGAGTATAAATAAACCACGCAATGTCTAACAAAGTCACTTCGCCGCCACAAAGGTAGCGATTGTGCGTCAGCCTTTGCTCCAGCAATTCATAGACTGCAAAAAAGTTCTGGGCCGCTTCATGGGCGCGACGATCAGTAATACCGTCAACGGCATAGGTGCGCCAAAAACTTAGTTCTATCTCTCTGCGCGGGTCCACCTCGCCATTAATAATATTTTCAGATTGCTCATATAAACTCAGAGCTTCAGGACGTTTGCGCGCCAAAAATCCTGGCAAAACAAAACGCATGGTCAGGGCGCGCAAATCTAAGTGCAGATCATTTTCTTCATCCAAACCAGCTATGATGTCTTCACGGTCATCGTCCGGAATAAGCTTTAAGTTAGAAAACGTTTCGTCTAAGTAATACAGTATGTCGTTGCTTTCTATGTGCACTTCACCGTCATGCACCAAGACTGGCACCAGGCCTCTTGGATTGATGCCCAAAAACCAGGGTTTATAGTTGTCTTGCTGGGTTAAGTTAAGTGGGTGTGGAGTCCAATTAATACCCTTCAAATTCAGAAAAATACGTGTTTTTTGCGAGCAGGCTGAATCTGAAAAATTAATCAGATGAACCCCTTTCCAGTGCAAAACTTCTTTTGTCTGAATTTCTTCTGGAACTAGTTGAACCATTGTAGATCTCTCCTACGACAAATCGCATCCGAACAGCATATACCTAACTATTATTTCAGAAGATTTGGATCAGTAAGAACTTATGCCATATGGATGAAGTGATCAAGTTCCCCGAAATGCGCCCCGAGATGGAAGCTAATCTACACGCACAAAATCTGCTTCAATTGCTCAAACACTGAGTTAATATTCAGGGTCAATCAAGTCCAAAAAAATGAGGGGAATTCCTTGAAGGCAGCAATTATGCGCAACGCTAAAATCATTGTAGACGATATGGCCACGCCAATACCCAGCCAAGGTGAAGTTTTAGTTAAAACACTTGCGTGCGGCATTTGTGGCTCGGATTTACACGCCCTTAAACACGGCCGCCAAATGGTGGAAACCTCAACTGAGACAGGCGGTTCGTTTTCAATGGATCTGGGCAAAGACATTGTAATGGGACACGAGTTCTGTGCAGAAATCCTCGATCACGGACCCGGCACCAAACACGCTTTTAAAGCGGGCACGCGAGTTTGTTCCTTTCCAATGACTGTACATAACGGCGCGCCCTCCACCGTGGGTTACTCCAATGTCGTCCCCGGCGGTTATTCGCAGAACATGGTCCTCACGGAATCTATGCTGCTGGCGGTACCCAACGGCCTCGCCACCCAACATGCCGCGTTAACAGAACCTATGGCGGTTGGATTACACGCGGTGCGCATGGCGAGGCTAAATAAATCAGAAATACCCTTGGTCATTGGCTGCGGCCCAGTGGGCCTAGCCGTGATCAGCGCGCTCAAACATATGGGGATTGGACCGATCATCGCAGTAGATTACAGCGCCAAACGACGTCAGTTAGCTGAACTTATGGGCGCAAATCAGGTCATAGATCCAAGCAAAACGTCGCCTTATGAAACGTGGGCGGAAGCCGCCCAAAAAGATGTGCACGGCAACCAAATGCCGGTGGAACCTTTCTCAGGCCAATCTTTCCGAGAGGGCGTATTTTTCGAATGCGTAGGTGTACCAGGTGTCATCGACCAGATAATGGCCGGGGCGAAAAAAGGCTGCCGAATAGTCGTTGTTGGGGTATGCATGGAGTCTGATGAATTTAGGCCCTTAGTTGGCATAAACAAGGAACTCAGCTTGCAGTTTGTATTGGCATATACGCCAGAGGAGTTCGCAGAGACCCTAAACAGCATTGCGGAAGGACACGTGGACGTGGCGCCCTTGATTACCGATACAGTAGGATTGGATGGCGTAGCGCAAGCCTTCGAAGATTTGGCCAATCCTGAGGTGCACGCAAAAATATTAGTCGACCCCACAATGGACAGTAAAAACCAATAGGAGCACGTAATGGTCAACGTTGAAGATAAGGCTGATAACGCAGAGCAAATCAAATATTGGAACAATAAAGCAGGGACTGTTTGGGTTGCTCAACAAGAGCACTTGGACCGATTACTCGCTCCACTTTCCCAAGCTGGACTCGCTGCGGCAAAATTTTCAGCCAATGAATCTGCACTAGATATTGGCTGCGGTTGCGGTGACACCAGTCTTGCACTTGCCGTAAGCCAAAGTAACGGCTCGGTAACTGGCGTGGATATTTCAGAGCCTATGCTAGCCCATGGAAAAATGAGAGCAGCGTCAACGCCCAACCTCACTTTTGAACTAGCCGATGCCGCTGTAGCGGAATTCAATAGCCAATACGACTTGCTGTTTTCTCGGTTTGGGGTGATGTTTTTTTCAAATCCAGAAGCTGCATTCGAGAATTTACGCAAAGCACTTAAACCAACTGGTCGAATGGTCTTTGTCTGCTGGCAGCCTCCAAGTGAAAATCCTTGGATGTCATTAGCAGGTAAAGCCGTGCAGCCCTTCATGCCCCCAGCCACGACATCACCCAATCCATATGCACCCGGCCCCTTTGCATTCTCCGATCCAGCGCACGTTCTGGCCATTCTTACCGGAGCAGGCTTCACCGATGTGCAAATGCAATCGTTTAATACCCCGCTACACATTGCTAATAATTTGGATGATGCTTTGTACTTTCAAACTCAAATCGGTCCTGCAGCCAATGCTGTTGCAACCCTTCGAGGTGAGGAAAAGAACAAAGCTCTAAATGCGGTAAAAGAAATTTTTCGGCCTCAAATGACAGAAAAAGGTCTAGATTTAGAGTCCGCTATTTGGATAGTCAGCGCCCGCAACAAGCACTAGGCATCCGCTTGAACAGACGACTTCTTCAAACCTACAAAGTGAGGGCTGAAAAAGACCTCATCCTCTAACTAGGCAAGAGATCAGTGCTTAACGGCAGCTATCTGTCTTGAACAACACTCGTCAAATAGGTAAATAACAGCGCCTCAGTGACTGAATTATTCTCGTCACTATTTAGATGCTCTGAAACAAATGCTCAAAAAATAATCTGTACTTCGCTATATTCCTGAATCCGACTATTAAGCCAGCACTTTCGCTGACTGAGATCTAAAATCTGAAACTTATTATCCGCTAAATATTTTCGTTATAGAATTTCGCTTCCTACTTGAAATGCAAGGCGCTCATCGATGTTGTGCTTGATATTCTTCATTAGGACGCATATCCGTTGCGCTGGCGACACGGTTGGTCATATTGAAAAACGCGGCCACATTAGCAATATCCCAAATATCGCGATCGCTAAAACCTACATTTCGCAGAGCTTGACGATCTGCCTCTTCGATCTTGTAGCTCTCAACCGTAATCTGCGCTGCAAAATCTAACATTGCGCGTTGGCGTTTATCCAATTCCGCCACTCTGTAGTTCATCACCATCATCTCACCAAGGTTAGCATCACCGGAAAGTTCTCTCACAGCGGCGCCATGTGCTGTTAAGCAATAAAAACAACGGTTGATAGACGATACAACCACGGCAATCATTTCACGCTCTAACTTGCTTAGCGCACTACTTGCCAACATCAAGTCATTGTAAAGACCAGTAAAGGCATTGAGCTTATCTATATCAAAGGCGTAAGCTTGCAGTACATTGGGAACCATGCCCAACTTGTCTTGGCAAACTTCAAAATACTTTTTCGTACCTTCAGGTAATGGGTCAAGCATAGGCAGGTCTAATGCAGTGGGTTGCGACATCTATATTTCCATTTATTAAATTCGATAAGCAGTCTTTCACAAAGAGGGGCGACAAGGAAGAATGGACATACATCCACAATTTATTGGCGAGGATCACTTTTTCTAAGCACTATCCAACCTTAAGTCATCGAGGCTGATCGGGCCCCACCCCTCCACTCTATGGGTGGCGAGGTGCATCCGCAGTGACGTACCTAACAAGCGACAAACCCTCAGCCTAACGAAAAAATCGAAAAACCCAATTCAGCGCTGGTAGCGCACCTGTCCAGCAACAATAGTCATATCTACTAAAGTATTAGGAATCTGCTCTTCATCAACACTCAGGATATTCTGAGATAGCACCACAATGTCCGCCAACTTACCTGGCGTTAGCGACCCTTTATGCGCTTCCTCGAAGGCCGCAAAAGCATTATTTATGGTGTAGCTGGCAAGCGCTTCTACTCGGGTCATAGCCTGCTCGGGATAGAATTTTTCGCCACTATTAGTCATACGCGATACAGACGCGTAATAAGATGCAATGGGATCTATGCCCTCCACAGGCACATCAGTGCCATTTGCTACAACAGCGCCGCTATCGATAAGGTCGCGCCAAGGATAAGAAGTTAGTTTGGTGCGGGCATCGCCCAACCGGGATGGCACCCACGGACCATCTGAGATGGAATGAACACCTTGTATTGCGGCAATAACACCCAACTCGCCGAATCGAGGCACGTCTGCAGGATCTATGTGCTGGGCATGTTCCACGCGCCAGCGCAAGTCCTGCACCAAGTCCTGATCTGCGTTTGCACTTAACTCTTGATCAGCAGCTTGCGCAGAAGCAAACGCGCGTTGATACAAATCCAAAGTTTCTCGGTTCGCCCTGTCTCCGATGGCGTGAGTATTGACTTGATAGCCATACTTAACCGCCAACCGCGCGGTTTCTTCAATGTCCTCAACCGACTCCAATACCAAACCCGAGGTACTCGGCAAATCCACATAAGGCGCCAACAACCAGGCTCCATGAGCGCCAAGGGCACCATCAAGCTGGCGCTTAATAGATCGAACCGTAAGAAAATCGTTTTCTTCGGCCGGCATATAATAAGACGGTAAAAGTTGCTCCATTTCCGCGTTACTTTCGCCGCGAACCATGACATACAACCTGATGGGCAACGCGCCTTCAGCTTCCAATTGCTTGAAAAAGTCTATGGTCGCAAAATCTGCACCAGCGTCTTGAAAGGAGGTCACGCCATTGGCAAGAGCTTCCGCACTGGCCAGAAAAACTTGCTCACGTTTCAATCGCTCCACTTCGTCTGCACTACGCCGTGATTCATATTCAGCACCGGCACTGGCCACCAACCGTTGTGCTGTTTCGCGCAACAATCCTGTCGCACGACCACTCTCCGCACGGAGAATGGTGCCGCCATCCGGATCTGCTGTGGCATCAGTGATGCCTGCTGCTTGCAGCGCAGCATCATTTGCAAAAGCGGCATGACCACTGGCATGGCCTAATAAAACCGGATTATTCGGCGATATAAGGTTGAGCGTGTTGTTCAAAGGCACGCCATCTATAGCGCCTTCAGGAACTCGCTCCCACTTATCCTGGTGCCAGCCGCGACCAAAAATCCATTCACCAGGCTCGGCGCTGTCAACCGCAGCCGCCACACGACTAACCGCTTGGTGCCAACTCGTAATATCCGTCAGATCAAGGATTTGCTTAGAACGACCAAGGCTCATAAAGTGACCGTGGCCTTCTATAAATCCTGGCATTGCCATCCGCCCGGCCAGATCAATCACTTGAGTATCCGCATTGATATATGCGCCGATTTCTTCGTTGTTGCCCACAGCAATTATTTTATGGCCAGCCACCGCAATGCCCTGCACATTGCCAATCCCATCATCAACGGTTACCACCACACCATTTCGCAAAACCATGTCTGCAAAAACAGTGGGCAGTGTTTGAGTGTTGCTAGGGGTATCGCAGCCACTCAGCAGCAGGGACACGCTCATTAATGACAAACAATACTTCGAGAACAAAAAACGCATACAACACTCCCAACTCGATAGAGACTAATAGATCAAATACCAATATAGATCTGGCTAATTTACCCCAACGTATGCTCTTTATGTAGCTCCCCTAAACGGGTTTTTGTAAACGGCACGTCTAACAAATTGGTTTGAAAGTGCCCAATGACGGTTAAACCCGAATATTATGAGCACCATAGCAAACGATACACCGACGAAAAAGAGGAACGCCTACGCCCTGGCGGAAGAGACGAAAGCGCTGCCCGAGCAAGCAGAAGAGGTTGGTAACCACGCCACCACCTAAGTCCTACATAAAATCATATTAATCTGCGCCGGGAGTCTTTGAGTAAAATTGTTTTGGACGAATCGTACTAGCCATTAACCTATCTCGTCAGTTTCAACTGTCACGAGCAAGTAGCGAGTCTCACCCCCAGAGTGCAGCGAGGAACAAACCGACACATCAAAGAGCTAGCAAAAAAAGCCTAGAAGAACAATTCTAGGCCTAAACATAACCGAGACTTGATCTAGAACTACCTCAGCTCGAGACCCTGCAGGGTGCCTTCTTGGCGCCAGGCGTCAAGCACCTTAAAGAACTTCACTGGCCCTGCGCCATAAGAGCCATTTTGTACGCTCTTAGGATTAGGTTTGCCTTCATTATTGTAATAGCCCGGCGTACAACTGGCCTGAAAGCTCTCGCTAAGACGCGACATTTTAACAATTTCCTGCACCCAAGCAGCCTCAGCGTCTGCCGCTACTTCAACGGTTTCCGCATTTGCCTCAGCGCAACGATTTATTATATAGGCAACATGCTTGGCTTGTTCATTCATCGCGTGAGGAAAACTAACGGTAAAGCCAGACTGCGCGTTACTGATAATAAAACAGTTAGGGAAGCCTCGCGTTTGCAGACCATGCAGCGTAGATATGCCATCCTGCCACTTGTCTTTTAGGCTCAACCCATCGCGACCAATTAAGTCGTAGCCAGAGCGTCGAGTATATTCGGTACCCACTTCAAAGCCGGTAGCAAACACGATGCAATCCAACTCAATTTCTACACCATTAGCGACAATTCCTTTCTCAGTAATTTTGTCGACGCCGCTGCCTTGAGTATCAACCAAATGCACACCCGGTAAATTAAACGAATCTAAGTATTCATCGTTAAAACAAGGCCGCTTACAAAACTGACGATAATAGGGCTTCAAAGCCTCTGCGGTATTAGGATCGTTTACCAACTCTTCAGCCCTGGCGCGTACCTGCTCCATTTTCTGAAAATCCGCTAATTCCATTTTTTCTGCCACTTCCTGAGGAGAAAGCCTCGCGCCCCCCTTAAAGTTAACCATTGAACCTAGGTTACGAATGATCTCAGTCCAACCATCGTTAACCATGTCGACATCGGCAAACCCGCCAGAAACTAGGGTATTAAAGTTATCCATACGCACTTGCTGCCAGCCAGGCTTTAGACTCGCAGCCCAAACTGGGTCAGTGGGTCGGTTTGCGCGAACATCGACAGAAGATGGCGTTCTCTGAAAAACATAAAGCTCATCAGCACCTTTAGCCAAGTGGGGCACACATTGAATAGCTGTGGCACCAGTACCAATCACGCCAACCTTCTTGCCTTTAAGGCCAGTCAAATTACCTTGTGGGCCTCCGCCGGTGTAAGAGTAGTCCCACCGACTGGTGTGAAATGTATGGCCCTTGTATTCGCTAATACCTTTAATACCCGGCAGCTTAGGTCGATTCAGCGGACCATTGGCCATCACTACATAACGCGAACGCATACGATCACCTCTGTTAGTTTTCACCGTCCATAATTTTGTGACCTCACTCCACTCAAGACCCTGTACTTCAGTTTGGAAACAAGCGTGCTCGTAAAGATTAAATTTTTCGCCAATCGCCCGGCTATGCGCTAGGATTTCCGGCGCGTGGGTATATTTTTCTTTGGGAACAAAGTTCAACTCTTCGCACAGCGGTAAATACACATAGGATTCCACATCACAGGCCGCGCCCGGATATCTGTTCCAATACCAAGTACCGCCGAAGTCGCCGCCTTTTTCGATAATACGGACACTGCCCACACCCGCTTCAGTCAAACGCGCCCCAGACAACAGACCACCAAACCCGCCACCAATTACAATGACATCTACTTGGTCTTCTAACGGCGCTCTTGAGAACCCTGATTCAACATAGGGGTCGTCCACGTAGTGGGAAAAGTCTCCAACAACCTCTTGATATTGCTCGCTGCCATCGCTGCGCAAGCGCTTATCTCTCTCAACCCGGTATTTTTCTCTCAACGCTGCTGGATCAAAACCCAAATCATTTACAACAGAATTCTCACTAGACACAGTTACTACACTCCTAAGTCACTCAACACATTTACCAACAACACTGCAAACTCATAAAACCGTCTATTACTCTCCGAATAGACCCGTTGAGTAAGACAGTTATAGTTCTGAGCATCAGCGCTGGTCTACAACACAGCTCAGAAAAACATCTCCAAGAAGCCAAACGTCTAAGAAACGGTCCTTTTAGCATACCCGTATTTGGTTCTAACTTGCTTTAGCTTTTTTGAATGCTGCCAGCGCAAATATTGATACGGCTATGAAGGTAAATACCATTCCGGCACCACCACCTAAAAATGCGAGCGCTCCAGCCAAGTCACCCTCGCCATAAGGCGTAGTCGCAACCGAAAGCCCTCTGTTAGCGGCAAAGTTACCGCCCCAGTAAAACACTGTATTGGCCCAACCCGTAATGATCATGCCCCAGCCTGCCCATTTCTCGCGGCGCCCAGATAGCTCTAGGGTTTGCATTAAGTAAGCCGCTCCAGCAATCATCACACCATTCAAAATGCCACCTACGTGCGCCGCCTGCCAGCCTCTGGTTGAGCCAGGAATTGTCACTTTCCACTCAGGAAATGGCCACAAGGTCACTGCATCCAACAATGAAAAGATAAGCATTACTCCTGATAAGAGACCTATCAACAGCACCGCCATTGCGTTGCCTATCACTAAATATCTCAGTTTATTATCTTGCGGCACTATCACTCCCCAACTTATACCTTAAGCATACTTCTGATCTTGTCGTTATCTAGGGTCAAAACGTCGTTATCTTCGCGATAGAGCTTTCGCCAAGCCACCGCAATAGAGTTTTGCTCGCCATTACAGATAGGGTGATTGCGTGGATGATATGAGCGCGAAAATACCGGCAACGCCGCATAAGCCAAATCCCAGGCGAAGGACGCAAAAAACTTCCAAGCTCGGGCTTTATCCTTAAAACGTCGATAACAGCTCTCACCCTTCACCATTAAGCGGTAGGCTTTGAAGGTTTCCCAGCAAATATGCAGAAATGCATAAAGCACCATATAACGTCGATAAGCCTCTGAGTCAGGGTAATTGGCCTTGAAGAAATCAAATGCCACACCCCCATGCTCTACCTCTTCCACCTGGTGCCAGACCCACAAAGCGCGAATGGTAGGATCAGCTTCCTGCATGAGTTCTTCGTAGCGGTTGAGGATGATCATACCGCCCAGAAAGGTAAAAGTTTCGTAGCCTGAAGTAAATCCGATATGAAATTTTTTGTCCTTTTCGGCAAAGATTTTGGCAAAGTAATTCTGCGCACTCGCGTCCAATGCCGAGAGGCCGGGGTACTTCTCAGCCATTTTTTCGGTCCACCTAACAAAATTAAATGCATGATGCGCTTCCTGGCCTATCAGTGCCTGCACCTCACCCAGCAACACGTCATCCTTGAGCTCGGCTCTATAGGCCCGCATAGTTTTCACTAAAAAACGTTCAAAGTGCGGAACGTGAATACCCAATGCATTAATAAACATTGAAAACTCAGGATTAGTGCGACTCCACAGTGGGTCTGCCACTTGGCTTTGTGACAAGTCGAATTTCAGCGGGCGGACCGGGATATGGTCCATGGGATGTACATTCATTGTCTGCTCTCCTAACCTTTAGCATAGCTGAACCACAAGCTGCTGTATCCTCACACCGCCACGCACCAAACGCGCTTATAGCTAGCCGCGACTGGTATTTTTGTAGTTGTTTCAAATCATATGTTCAGTAGCGTTGACGTTATTAGCCTGCAGGTCAAGAGTGCAGATACTCGCGAGAAATTAAAAGAAGATGCTAGATGAACAAATCAAGCCTAACTAATATCGTCATAGCTGCGGCCACAGTTTTTATAATGATGAGAGGTTGAAAAAGGATACGTGGGCCTAACTCTTAAAAAATTCAGTCTTCACCTGGATTAGCGCTTCTTATTTTTTTTTGTGGGGGGGGTCTTTAAAAGAGACTTAGAAAAAAAGTACTCGCCAAGGGTGCATTTTTTATTCATTGCAACTGGAACAAAGGCGACATAAATATCGCCTTTGTTTAACAGAGCATCGATCAACGGCGTATTACATACGTTCTATGACCACAGCGGGAGCCATACCACCCGCTGCGCACATGGTGACTAAGCCAGTAGACTTATCGCTACGCTCAAGTTCATCCAGCGCCGTGCCAATCAACATAGCGCCTGTAGCGCCAATTGGGTGACCTAGCGCAATAGCGCCACCATTGACATTGAGCTTGCTATGGTCAACACCTAGGTCTCGCATGAACTTAACAGGTACCACTGCAAACGCTTCATTCACCTCAAACAGGTCAATGTCGCTGAGCGACATTTTCGCTTTGCCCAGTACTTTTTTCGCAGCATCTACAGGCGCGTTCAAAATATGCTCAGGGGAATGCCCCATATTTGCCATTGCCTTGATCTTAGCCCTAGGCTTTAGACCGTGTGCTTTGGCGTACTCTGGAGAAGCCAGCACCAGGGCGCCAGCACCATCGACCACGCCAGAGGAACTGCCAGCGTGGTGAACATGCTCGACTTGAAGTCCGGGCCAATGCTTTGCAACCATTTCACGGAAAGTAAGGCCTGAATCATAAAATGGCAGGTCCATGAAATTACCGAACACCGGTTGAAGCTGAGCTAAGCTCTCAGCTGTAGTCTGAGGGCGAGGAAACTCTTCGTCGTCTAACGCCAACGTGCCATCCGGCCGATAAACAGGGATCAAACTTTTAGCAAAAGCGCCAGCTTGCATGGCTAGACTTGCCCGACGCTGGCTCTCTGCGGAAAACGCATCTAGCTCTAAGCGACTAAAGCCTTCTTGAGTGGCAATAATGTCTGCCGCAATACCTACGTTAGTTTGAGGATGGCGGTCGCGTAAATCAATATTATGCGCGTCTAGGGGTGTTGGAATACCTTCTGCCGCAACGTACGACATCATTTCCACACCACCAGCAACAACCAAATCTTCCATACCAGACATAATGCTGGCAGCCGCCATATTTACAGCCGAAATACCGCCGCCACAAAAGCGATCTAACGTGACACCGGATGCCTTAATGGAATATCCCGCGTCCAATGCCGACATACGACCAATACAATTACTCTGCTTTTTAACCTGACTGCTGCAACTTATAATGACGTCGTCAATTTCTTCTGTATTAAGGTTATTTCTCTCAGCAAGTGAGCGCAGTACCGTTGAAAGCAGCTTCTGAGGATGTATTTCCCAGAGTGCGCCCTTGCCTTGCTTGCCAACACCCCTTGGGGTGCGCGCCGCGTCAATAATCCATGCTTCCATATTGTTATCTCCCACTATTTTCTAAAATTCTGTTGATACTCCGCTAGAGCAGAGCACTGGGTTTTAAACCCCTATTTTTAAGGACTCTCAAGGGGCGATGCGCCACCTCCAACCAAAGGAAGAGGTTAGCACAACATTATGCAAATTCGCTTGTGCGGATATCGGCAAAAAAGATACGTCTCTTTGGTGTATCCTCAACCACGTTTCATTGCCACAAGACCTTTTCCAATCAATTTGAATATTGAGAGCGGATTATGCAATCAGACCTTAAAAAAATGTTGAAGAAGAACGAACAACTCAATCAACTAGATATGGCTACAGTCGCAAGCCACATTCAACGCGAAAGTGACGAGTGGATATACAACACGATTATGCTTACAGGCTACGATGTACCCTTTAAATATGTGCGAAAGAAAACTTATAAAAGCCTCAAAGGCGCAAGAGTAAACGTAACTTACTACCCACAAACCGAACAGGTTGCCGGAATAGATTTTGAAATTATGAAGGTAGTGCGGATTAAGCGTTCATAACGATCTAAGTAACTCACACACTCCAACAACCCCTTCATGTGCGACTGTCTCATCGCTAAAAGTATTTATCCTCAAGCAAACGTTAGCGCATCAAGTTATAAATTCAAGTAGAAGAATGTTGAAAAAGTCTCGTACACTCAATGCTTTGCAAAATAAGGAGAGCACAATGAGCACACAAGACACTTACGTTCCCCCCAAAGTATGGACCTGGGATCAAAGCAGCGGCGGCAAATTTGCCAATATCAACCGCCCCATTGCCGGTGCAACGCATGACAAAGAGCTTCCTGTGGGTGAACACCCACTCCAGCTATACTCTTTGGGCACACCCAACGGCGTCAAAGTCACTATTCTGCTTGAAGAACTCCTAGCACTAGGCTTTAGCGGTGCTGAATACGATGCCTGGATCATTAATATTGGCAACGGCGACCAATTTGGTAGTGGTTTTGTAGCAGCCAACCCAAATTCAAAAATCCCTGCTTTGATGGACCACAGTACCTCACCCACCACCAGAATCTTTGAGTCTGGTGCAATCATGGTTTATCTGGCTGAAAAATTTGCCGCATTTTTACCAACAGACCCTTCGCAGCGCGCTGAGTGTATGTCGTGGCTATTTTGGCAAATGGGCAGCGCTCCTTATTTGGGTGGCGGCTTTGGCCACTTTTATGCCTACGCACCAGAAAAATACGAATATCCGATCAATCGATTTGCCATGGAGGTGAAGCGCCAACTAGACGTGCTGGACCGTAATTTGGCTGAGCGGGCATACTTGTGCGGCGATGACTACAACATTTCGGATATGGCCAACTACTCTTGGTACGGCAACTTGGTGTTAAACAACATTTACGAGTCGCGAGAATTCCTTGATGTCGCCAGCTATACCAACGTTGCAAGGTGGGCTACACAAATTGAGGAGCGAACACCTGTGCAGCGTGGACGACGCGTCAATAGGCCATGGGGCCCTGAAGAAGAGCGCGTAACAGAACGACATGATGCCAGCGACTTTGACTAACGCTCGCTTTTTATTCGCAGTCAGGCGAACTAGTCTTAATGCCAACGCGGACTCAACATCGGTCCGCTGTTGTCGTTTACTCTGGGCAATAATTGACAAAGTTAGGCTAGACAAAGTGTGTACGCCCGCCCAATCTTTATTTTTACCTCACTTGTCATCAACAAACTAACTAATTTTGAGGAATACCAATGACCGAACAAACGCCCTTAGTCCTTAGAGAAGATGTCGATCAAGTCGCGTACCTCACTCTTAATCGACCAGACAAGCTCAACGCGCTAACAGTTTCCATGTTTGAAGAACTGCGTAAGCACGTATCCGATATTGGCAAAGATGCCTCAGTAAGCTGCGTGGTGTTAAGCGGCGCAGGCGAGTGTTTTTCTGCCGGTCACGATTTAGCGGATATCGCGGGTGGTGAACGGGTGCCTTCGCGGGGCTGGCATTCAGAAACCCTGCGCCTCATGGAGTTGCTGCCCAAACCTGTCATTGCGGCAGTTCATGGCCACTGCTATACAGGCGCCCTAGAAGTAGCCTTAGCGGCAGACTTTATTGTTGCATCTGCTACAGCAAGATTTGCTGACACGCATGCTAAATGGGCTTTAACACCAGTGTGGGGCATGAGCCAACGACTACCGCGTCGTGTGGGTGCGAGCACTGCTAAACGCATGATGTTTACAGGCGCTACACTAAAGGCTGAAGAAGCACTGAGAGTAGGATTAGCGGAGGTAGTTTTAGACAACGAAAACTTCATTCAAGAAGTGGCCCAGATGTGTAAATCCATTGTAGATAACTCCTCATTCACACACTCTGCCAACAAAAAGCTCTTGGAAACTACAGACGGCAAATCCTTAGACGGTGGCCTACAGTGGGAAGTTTATGCTAGCGAGGGCGTGGGACCTGATATGCAGACGCGTATTGCGGCCTTCAACAAAAAGTGATCACTTATAAGCGCTTTAAATGCCGTAAATCCGGCATCTAAACTGAGTGGCTAATTTCTCAATAGATAATCACCGAACAACTGACACGCAAAAGAAAGGCCAAATGCTCAAAGCCCTAAGTAAAACTCTCAGCCATGCGCAAGTGCTTCTCAAGCCTTTGGCACTGGAGCACCATGCGGAATTGCGAATAGCCTGCGCTAAAGATCAAGCGATATGGGAAATTTATCCAAACTCAATGCTTGGCGAACACTTCGACAAAGCCATCGCCCACATGAGTGAGGCGCGAGATCGAGCAGTATTTGCTGTCATCAAAATTGACGCACCGGGAGATCAAAAAGTCGTAGGCATGACCAGTTATATTAACCCAGACCAAGAAGGCGTGGTGGAAATCGGCGGCACTTACATCAGTCCCGAGGTTAGAGGAACAGATTTCAACCTAACTATGAAGCGCTTGCTCATCGAACACGGTTTTGACTGTGGTTATCGCCGCATTGAGTTCCGCGTGGATGTACGCAATAAAGGCTCAAGTAAAGCAGTGCTCAAACTAGGTGCGAAACAGGACGGAATTCTGCGCAAGAATAAAGTGACTTGGACAGGGCATATTCGCGATACCGCAGTGTTTAGTCTTTTCCAAGACGAATGGCGGGCAACTCACGGCGCGGCCTAGCGTCCGGCGAGATTCGCAGTCAACCTACAGACATAGCTAAAATGCGCGAAATTTCGGTAAAGCCCTTGCCGCTTTGCTCGCGCCACTCATTGAACGCTTCTTGCGTAAGGAGCAAGGCTTTTTGACTGGTGGGTTCTTTTTCCACCACACCGGCGCCAACTAACGCAGAGACAACATCCCTACTCAAGAGGGGCGTTTCAAAACCAATAAAACGTAAAAAATAGCGTCCACTCTGCCCGCCAAGCCGCGAACCGCGTTTTTTCAACAGCTGCCACATTTGAACAAAATCATCCTCAGGCCAGTTGGCTAAGAATTTGCCGAATGAACCATGCTCATGACGCACTTCAAGCATAAATTGAGCATTCTCTCGAACACTTCGTATCTTTGTGCCGTGACGCACAATATCGGTGTTTTGCTGCAAAACCTCTAACTCTTCATCCGCCAACATCGCACAATGTATAACATCGAATTCGTTAAAGGCCTTCTCAAACCCGGGCCATTTAGCGGTGATGATTTTCCACACGAAGCCAGCACGAAAAACACACGCTGTCATTTCTGACAGCACATCAGAGTCACTCAACTTGGCTAGGTTTACTTTTTTATGCGGGTTAGCCAGTAGTGCCTCGAGAACAATTTCGCCCCCTTTACGCCGGGCGGCACGCTGATAGATTTTGTCAAACGAATCCATGAAGTGTCCTAAATTTTAACTATTTGATCTCTGAATTGATCTCTCGATTTAATCAGAGTATTCAATCTAAGCCTCCGGTAAGCGCCCTGAATCAGAGTTTTGAACCTAGGTCTTTAGTCTGAAGCTCAGTGCCAAAACTAAGCTAACCAGCAGCAAAATAAACTCGAATTAGGCTACGGCAATCTTATCGACAATTACAGGTCAAAACAGAAAGTTCCGGAAGGATTTTGTCTTCAAACATACCTAGCAATTAGCCCTATCTTTCGGCATCTTATGAAACAAAAATAAGGCTGGTATAACAATGTCATCAATTCTAAGCCAAACGCTAACTCTGCCATGCGGTGTGAGCATTCCAAATCGTATCTGTAAAGCCGCCATGACCGAGGGCCTTGCCAGCCCAGCAGGTCTGCCTACCCCAGAACTAGAGCGGCTTTATGGTTTGTGGAGTGATGGGGGCGCGGGCATCTTACTGTCAGGCAACATACAAGTTGATGCAGACCACCTAGAACGGCCCGGCAATGTGATTGTAGACAAAGTGCCCGACAACGAAATGCACGCAGCACTGAGCAGTTGGGCCAAACAAGGCACCAGAGCGGGCAATCACTTTTGGGCACAAATCAGCCACGCCGGGCGACAAACTCAAACCGGCGTGAACAAAACGCCAAAAGCCCCTTCAGCTATTGCCGTAGGCATACCTGGTGGCCAATTTGGTCAACCTGTCGCGCTGAACATTGAAGAAATCCACGACATAGTAGCGCGCTTCGCACTCTGCGCTCGAGCGTGTAAAGACGCAGGATTTACCGGCGTCCAAGTGCACGCAGCACACGGTTATTTGCTCTCACAATTCCTCAGCCCTAGAAGCAACCAACGTGATGATCAATATGGCGGCAGTCTAGAAAACCGCGCGCGGGCACTAATCGACGTCATCACAGCTATTCGCCAAGCAGTTGGCCCGGAGTTTCCAATTTGCGTAAAGCTCAATAGTGCAGACTTCCAAAAAGGCGGCTTCGCCTTTGAAGACAGCCTTATTGTCGCTAAGTGGTTAGAAGCGGCCAGCGTGGACTTGCTGGAAATTTCCGGGGGCACCTACGAACAACCAAAGCTTATAGGAGTTGCGGGTGTAGAGGCCGCTGAAGAGCAAAATGTAAAACAATCAACGGCTATGCGCGAAGCCTATTTCGTGGATTTTGCCGTCACTATGCAAGAACACGTTTCTATTCCCTTAATGGTGACCGGTGGATTTAGACAACTTGCTGTGATGGAAGAAGCCGTGAGCAGCGGCTGCGCTGACATGATAGGTATTGGGCGCCCTATGTGTGTTTTGACCGACGCACCGAAAAGACTTTTTGCCGGTCAAGCAGAGTTGCCAAGGTACGAGCAAGAACTGTCGCTGTTCCCAAAATGGCTTTCGTTTGTGGGTAAATTGAAACCCTTTTGGGCCTTAGCAACCTTTGGCGTGCAATTTTGGTACTACGCTCAACTTGAATTACTTGGTAGAACTGGTGAAGCGAAGGTTGAGATGACACCATTTCAGGCGACTAAGAGAATCCAAGCATTTGAGAAGCACTGGATGACCGAACGTTAGCGAAGTAAGCTTTAAGCAGAACGGGTCAGTCGATTTTAATCTACTGGGCGGTTTTGATTAATACAAGTGGTGTCTTGTAGACCCTAGACTCGCAAAGAAGTCGTTCCGCATTAAACCAGCGAAGTACTGACAACAACCATGTAGAAAACTACCCCTATCAATGCAACGGCGGACATTGTTGTAACCACATTGCGTTGCTGGCTGCCTGCAACCAAAACTTTTTCTGGGACAGCTAAGAAAAGTATGGTGCGTAGATACAATACGTATTGAAGTGAAAGCACACCAAACATCAATAATGACGTCATAGGTGCTAACTCATAAACATCTTGAAGGCCTGTGACCGCACCGTTAATCACCCCCTCAAATCTTATGCCTGGAAGATATCGGCTGAGCGCTATCAGCCAGTCTTCGTTACCGCCGAGCTTATTTAGTCCAATGACCACAACAATAGAAAAACTGGTATAAAGCAATGCAAATCCATTCAAAAAGTCACTGGCGTTGGCTGCATATGTCTCGGCGCAATAGGCGCCAACAATAAATAGCAGTGTGGAGACCAACTTAAAAGCCCAATTCGCTGTGTCAGAATACGACCCAGTTTCCCCGCTCAACAACTGTAAGGGTAATTTTAATATCAATGCAAAAACTAAAGTGAGCAGCGCCGTGCCATATAGGACTATACGCAGCTCAAAACAGCTAGGCTCCTGACCAACTATTCATAACTTTCTTTAAGCGACTGATAAGTTGCAATTTGCATATCCGATCGTAATAGCCAAGGCGAGAGCAGCAATCCACACAGGCCCAACACTCAACTAAAGCTTATTAGCCCGCAGCGAGAGTTCTTTCTTATCCCTCGTCAGAGATTCGGCTCAGCAGTAAGGATGCCACTTCTTTGCCATGAGAGTTTTGCAAAAAATGTCCTGCGTCAGAAATACCATCGAAGGACGCATTCATTCGCTCGGCCCAGTTTCGACCCCATGCCTCAGTAAACACATCGTCCGCGCATCCCCAAATAAAGTGGACAGGCTTTGTCCATTGTAGCAGGGTCCGGTAGTGATGAGTTTGTGCTGCCGCATTACCGCTTGTGTAGCTATCCAATGGAATAGACAACGGGAAATTTCGATAGCCGTTAAAGGCTTCGTCGGGCAATCCCTTATACGGGGCAGAAAATCCCTCATACATTTCTAACGCCTTGCCTTCTATAGCAGGCGGCGTGCCGTTCATTAACGCAGGAAAAATTACTTCGGGCTTAGCAAGACCGGAACTGAGCACCAATAAAAGCGCCAAGTCAGGTTGCGCACGATGGAAGCGCCCTCCCTCATGCCAAGCTGCATTCCAGTTACGGATCCCGTCACTGTATTCGTATTCAGGGTGATGCAACCAAGTATTCATAATGCACAGGCGATCAAACCGCTCAGGCATATAGACCGACTGAGCTAAGCCCGTAGGTCCGCCCCAGTCTTGGCAGACTAACGTGATATTTTTTAAATCTAGGGCATAAATGAGACTGGTCAATACTTCTGTGTGCCGTGCAATAGTGTACCAACTGAAATCTGTAGGCTTATCAGAACGACCGAACCCCAAGTGATCTGGGGCAATGCAGCGATATCCAGCTTCTACAAAAAGCGGGATCATATCCCGGTAGAGGTAAGACCATGCAGGCATCCCGTGCATAAGCAGCATGACCGGCCCATCTTTAGGCCCCTCATCTACATAGTGGACGCGCATATCTCGCCAAGCGTGATAATTCGGCGCATAAGGAAAGTCAGCAATATGCGCAAAATTGGTGTCTGGTGTTCTAATAAAATCAGTCAAAAAGTCCTTCCCTTATCTTTGTTGTACTTCTCTGTTTTTTCGATTCTAGCGCTCTGTTTACCCAAATTGTAACGAAAGGCATAAATCTTACTTGAGGGTTTATAGTACATTCTTCAGAGAAATTCACGGAGCAGCTAATGGCTAAACTTGATCACATAATGTGGGCATGCGCGGATTTAGACCAAGGCACTGAAGAGATCGCTGATTTAACCGGTGCAAGACCAGCGCCGGGCGGTTCCCACCCTGGAATGGGTACGCGGAACGCACTGTTATCTCTAGGTGACGACCAATATCTAGAAATCATCGCACCAGATCCTAGCCAGGATCTGTCCGGCACTACTGGCGAACTGCTTTTGGCACGTGGCGGGTCTGGTATCCGCAGCTGGGCTGTGGCGACAACAGATTTGATTGCGCTAGCAGGCCTTGCGCAAAATGCCGGGTATGGCCACAAAGACATCATCGACATGAGCAGAACCACCCCAGAAGGCTTGCATCTGGCATGGCAGTTAAGATTTCTCACGGGCAACAGTCTTCTGCCCTTTTTCATCGACTGGAAAGCTTCAACACACCCAGCATTAAGCACGCCAAAAGGTTGTTCTCTGTTGGAGTTTTGTGTTTTTACCGAAGATATTGACGCATACCAACAACTGATGAACGCCCTAGATTTGGATTTATCTATGACCAAAGGCAGTGATTATTTTAAAGCCACCCTGCAAACTCCTAAAGGATGTGTCGAGTTAGGCAATTGGTAGTAGGCGCCGCAGCAAAAGTGTTTAACGCAAACTAGCCCTAGCAACTTATGAGCTAATTCTGGGTCAACCTAAAGCAGGCGTTCTCTCTATTCCCTCTCTTGCTACCCTCACATTTTCGATAGGTTAGACCCCTCGAAACATACTATTTTGTTCCTATTGAATACTGCCGGGGAGAAGTATCACCCCGGCACCTGTAGGTTTTGATGCGCAGACATCTAAGCTACAAATCGCCCGAGCATCAACCCACACGAAGTAAGCCACTGCGGTAGGAGCCAATCGGGGTAGAGCAATATTCAGCGACTTCCTCGAAGACAAAATCGTTGACGAGAATTTGGAGCATGATACTGCTAAACTC
>MDSY01067512.1_pt1 | contig 22396 bp, 19 predicted proteins | sample 811131 | NCBI WGS metagenome assembly MDSY01 (sample SAMN05326643, study PRJNA326480) | marine metagenome | isolation source: seawater | place: Atlantic Ocean: South West | collected 2010 | reverse complement strand
AACTAAGACCCACTTAATCAAGCAAGCTCACTATGATTCTATAGAAGAAGTTTATCAAAGCGCGATTTTAAATTTTTATGACAACCAATCAGACATTCCTAAAAGGATTATGTGTACAGATGTTCTTGAAAAAAAAGAGCTTCTAAGCAAAGTAATAAAGAAAAAGTTTGATGTAGAAGTTAAATTTATTCATACACCAAGCCAGTCAATAAGACCTATATTTAATCTTTGCAAAATTAATGCAAAACAAGTAATTCAGAATCACATTAGCAAAGAAGATAAATACACTTTTGCTTTTAATGAGCTAAAAGATGCCATGGGTTTGTCGAATAATATACAGAAAATAGAAGCCTATGATGTAAGTCACATTTCTGGCTCTCACGCAGTTGCCTCTTGTATTGTATTTACAAATCTGGGGTCACAAAAAAATGAATACAGACTTTTCAATATCCCAAAAGACTTATCTGGAAATGATGTTGGATCAATTGAGCATGCTCTTGAAAGAAGAATTAAATATTACGAAAATCCAAAAATAAGGCCTGATGTAATACTAATAGATGGAGGAAAAAATCAACTTAGCTATAGTCAGTCTGTTATAAATAAGTCTAAATATAAAAACATAAAAGTTATTTCAATTGTAAAGGGCTCTAATAGGGTTAGAGCGACTGAGACCATTCTTTCCCAAGATGGCATTATAGAATTAGATAAGTATTCTAAAGCCTATTTAGTTCTCCAAGAAATGAGAGACGAATCTCATAGATTTGCAATAACTGCGCAACGAAAGAAAAAAAGAGGCAGTATTAAAAAATCTAAACTAGACGAGATAGATGGCATTGGAGAAGTTCTTAAAAAAAGATTAATATCAAAATATAAAAATATAAAAAATATTAAATCTTCAAACTTAGAAGATTTAATGACTGTGAGGGGTATTAATGCCAAAATAGCCCTATCAGTCATGCAGAAACTCAAATAATGTCATCATTTATAAATTTTTTAACATTTTCAAGAATATTACTTGCTGCAATTATTTTTATTTTGCTGATGTCACCTGATAATTATTTATTAGCTTTCATCCTATTCTTTATTGCGGGACTAACTGATTACTTTGATGGTTATTTAGCAAGAAAGTATAATTCAGTTTCACAGCTTGGTGAGATATTAGACCCAATAGCTGACAAAATATTAGTAGTATTTATTTTTTTTGGCCTTGCTGTGAATCTATCTAGTTATTTAATAGCTTTTATGGCAGCTTTAATCATTGCTAGAGAAATTTGGGTCGGAGCATTAAGAGACTTCAATGCTAGAAATAATATGGCGAGCGCTACAAAAGTAACTTTTCTTGCAAAAATTAAAACTACTATTCAGCTATTTACAATAAGTATTTACCTTTTAGGACTGACATTAAATAATATGTTAATCATTGTTATAGCTGACATCTTTTTATTTATTTCTCTATTTATCACCATATATACAGGTTTTATTTATACATTAAATTCATTAAAAGTTGATGAGTTTAAATAAAAATAATTTTAAAGTTTGTATAATTGGTCTCGGCTATGTTGGCCTTCCGTTACTAACTAGATTTGCATTAAAAGGCTTCGATGTTATTGGTTATGATATTAATCAATCTCGTATAGATGATCTTAATAATGCTATTGATAGAAATAATGACATTAATACAAATGAGATAGGCAGGTTACTTGAAGTTTCCAAACTTTCATCTAATCAAGATGATTTAGAAGGAAGAAATATTTTTATAGTCACAGTACCCACTCCAATAAATGAAGACAAAACTCCAAATCTTGATCCAATTATTAAATCTAGTAAGTTGTTGGGAAAATACATATGTAAAGACTCTATAGTTATTTATGAATCAACCGTATATCCTGGTGTCACTGATGAGGTGTGTACGCCAATTTTAGAGCAAGAGTCAGGATTATTATTTAATAAAGATTTCTCAACAGGTTATAGTCCCGAAAGAATTGTTCCAGGTGATAAGGTAAATACCATAGAAAAAATCAAGAAAGTAGTTTCAGGATCCAATCAAGAAGCCCTATCAATTATTAGTTTTATTTATACATCAATAATTGATGCTGGAATTCATATCGCACCTTCAATAAAAATAGCTGAAGCATCCAAAGTTACTGAAAACATTCAGAGAGATGTAAATATTGCTTTAATTAATGAGCTGCATCAAATGTATTCTCTCCTTGGAATAGATTCAAATGAGGTTATAGAGGCCGCATCTACCAAGTGGAATTTCATGAAATTAAAGCCTGGACTAGTTGGAGGGCATTGTATAAGTATTGATCCTTACTATCTTATGCATAAGTCACTGATGATAGGGTATTCTCCAAAGTTGATGACTACTGCTAGAAATATAAATGATGAAATGGGAGCTTGGGTAATTACAGCCTTCTTAAAATTTATTAAAGAACAAAACATTGATGTACACAACATTAATGTAACATTCTTAGGATATACCTTTAAAGAAAATTGCAGGGATGTTAGAAATACTAAAGTAAAAGAGTTGATTTTTTCTATTAAAAGCATGGGAATTAAAGTAAGTCTTTGGGATCCTTTGCTGGAAGAAGTTGAATTAGAATATTTAGAAAAAAAAGGCTTAAAAATTTATAGATCAAAACCTAAATCAATTAATTTTGTTTTCTTGTGCGTTCAGCATGATGAAATTTTAGATTTCTTAAAATCCTTTGATGGAATAATTTTTGACTATAAAAAAATTGTCCTTTAATTTAAATAAAAAGAATCTTTCACTCTATTTATTAATATATAATGCTTTGAATATGGCTGGATGGCAGAATGGTTATGCAGCGGCCTGCAAAGCCGTTAACGCCGGTTCGATTCCGGCTTCAGCCTCCAAAAAAATATGGAAATTAAAAAGGTATTAATAACAGGTGTAGCAGGATTTATAGGTTCTGCCACTGCAAAAAGTCTTTTGAAAGATGGTCACACGGTTATTGGTGTTGATAATCTGAATGACTACTATGATGTTTCTTTAAAGTTTAAAAGACTTAAAACTCTTAATAATTTTGGTGCCTTTACTTTTATCGAATTGGATATAGCTGATAAAAAAAAGTTAAAAGAAGTTTTTGCTAATTATCTACCCAATACAGTAATTAATTTAGCTGCTCAGGCAGGGGTGAGGTACTCCATAGAAAATCCTTATGCTTATCTTGATTCAAATCTCATAGGCTTCTTTAATGTTTTAGAAAATGTTAAAAATTTTGAAACTCAGAGGTTAGTTTTTGCATCTAGCAGTTCAGTTTATGGAAACTCTATAGAAACTCCATATAATACTGATGGCAAAACAGATTATCCAATTTCAATATATGCCGCTACAAAAAAAAGTAATGAGGTGATGGCTTTTGCTTACAGTACTTTATGTAAAATACCTATAATTGGTTTAAGATTTTTTACAGTATATGGCCCAATGGGGAGACCAGATATGGCATATTATAAGTTCACAAATATGATAGCTAACAGTGAAGAAATAACTATTTACAATGATGGAAAGATGTCTAGAGATATGACATATATTGACGATATAGTTAATGGAATTACTTCTTGTCTAAAATTTAATAAATTCATGAATAATCCTTACTATGAAGTATTTAACCTGGGAAATAATTCGCCTATTAGTACCTGGAAACTTCTCAATTTTATTGAGTCTTATCTTGATTTAAAAGCTAATTATAAATTTGAAGATTCAAATATAGAGGTTAAGGAAACATGGGCTGATATATCTAAATCTATTAAGAATTTAAATTATGAACCAAAAGTCAATTTTGAAAAAGGTATGACTAACTTCCTTGATTGGTATAAATCAAATAGATAATTTATATCCGTAAAATTTTTTTTATAGAATTAGTAATACGAAATCTTATTTTTTTATATATTATTTTTATTTTCGATGAAATTTTTATGTAAAAAAATGAACTAAATGAAACTAATCCTTTAGATTTCTTTACAAAAAGCACATCTTTATTTGGAGACTCAAAAATAAAACAATAATATCCAAGCAACTTCATTCTCTTCTTAATTTTAGCAACTTCCTTCTTTATATTTAATTCATCTATAAAGTCATGGAATTCTACAGTTATCTGATCAATATTATTAATTACTTCATCACTTGTAGAATTAAATAATTCTATTTCAGCTCCCTCTATATCAATTTTAATGAGCTCAACTGAATCGATACCATTTTCTAACATAAGCATATCAAGAGGTATTCCTTCAACCATTGAGAAGTTATCTCCGACACAACTATGACTTGATTTAATACTACTACCCTCAAGATTGTCACCAATAAAAAACTTGATCTCTGAAACATGCGAAGTAACTGCTTTATTAATAAATCTTACATTGTTTATAACTGGCAGTTCATCAAATAGGCTAGGATTTGCTTCAACGGAGAGGACATCCGAGCCATAATTAGTACTAATTCCTTTTGCAAAATCTCCTTTATAAGCTCCCAGATCAATCACTTTTGACTCGGAATTTATATTGTCATCAAAAAAATGATGACCTCTTATATTTTTAAGCATACTTTTTACTGTTTATTATAATTAATAGCCATTCTATTTTAACTAATTTAATATTAATAGAAAGTTTTAAGTTTTAAAAAATAAATATTTTACTTAAGATGTTAAAATATAGAAATGCCAAATAAGACTCTTAAGATTTTTCTAGTAATATCAGGATCGGCATCGTCCGTAACAGGAAGTGAAGTAATGTTTTATAACATTCTCAACTCACTCGAAAAAATGGGGCACGAAGTTACTTTATTTGACTTCAAAAAAGAATGGGCTAATTTAAGTTCAAATACAGACAGGCAAAAAAAAACAGAGCTAACCGAACTTATTCTTAAGAAATTTAATAAGCAACCAATTGGTTTTTATAATTTATTTTTAAGTTTTCTATCAGATCAATATGTCACACCAGAATTATATAAAGAGTTTAAGGGAAAATGTTTAACAGTTAATTGGTCTTGTAATTCTCATCAATTTAATGATTTGCATAGAGATATTTCTCCAGTAGCTGATTTAAATACATATATAACATTGGATCATAAAGATCTATATGATTCTGTAAATGCAGAAAGTTATTGGATGCCTATGGCAGCAAACCCTAACTATTATAAAAATGACCCTATTAAAGATATTGATATTTCATTTATAGGTACAGCTTATTATAAAAGACCATATTACATATGGCGGCTTCTTCAATCTGGTCATGATATTGATGTCTCTGGAGTAGCTTGGAATTTTGATAAAAACTTTTTAAATTTTATAAGAATATATATTTATCCTACTGTAATCGCTTTCTCTAAGGATTCCAATAAAATGCATCTTATTGAGAATAATACAAGAGTTAATATTATTAGGCTCATCAATAAAAATTGGTCAGTTGGAGGGCCTCTTTCTGATAATGATTATACTAATAAACTGTCAAGATCATATATGACATTAAATTTTCCTGAGGCAAGAAATAATCATAACTTCATGGACCCAAATATGATTTGGGGAGTAAATTTCAGAGACTTTGAAGCTCCTATGTCTGGAGCCTTATTAATTACTCAGTTTTCAAAAGAATTAGAACACTTTTATGAGGATGGAAAAGAAGTTATATCATTCAACAATGAGCATGAACTTTTGGATAAAGTTAATTTTTATTCAAGAAATAAAAAATCTGGTGAAATTATTGCTCAGGCTGGTTATGAGAGAGCTATAAAAGATCACACTTGGGAGTCGAGATTTAGAGATTTATTTATTTATCTTGAAAAAGATTTTAATTTATAAGGTTACATTTAGATATCTTAAAAATTCTTACTTAAAAATATCTATTATTTTAGGTTTGATTTTGAAATCATAAACATAGGAATTATTTACCATATTAAAGTGATGGTATCCAAGCAACCTTTTTTCATCAATAAATCTAAGACCATGCTGAGTTACTTTATCAATATTAACTTCAATTTCTTCGTATTCCTTGCTATTCAAAACTTTTATTTTTTTAATAGAAAAAGATTCACCATAATTATCAAATCCAAAGTCTTGAGATATTCTACTAATATCTTGATTTTTCATTATAAAGCCACCATTTCTTGATAATGAGGAATCAATATGTATTGGGTTCATTTGATGTGCCACCCATTCCTCTGACAGGGGAGAGGCCGAATAATATAAATTATGTAATAAAAAGTCCTTACTATCTTTATCTGCAGAAACAGATGTTTGAAGCCACCAATAATCATTTTTGTAAAATATATTAGTATCACAGGCTTGTATATTTTTAAATAGTATTTTTTCAAGTTTCCATTGAAGAGGGAAATTCTCACACTTATATAATCTTATATCATTATTGGCAGAGGACTCTGGACACATATATATTTGATCTTGAAATTCAAAAATAAAAGGATAAGACAGATGAAATGATTCCTTCAAAGCAATTCCTTTAAATTCAAAATTATTTTTGATGAGTTCATAGCAATGTATTTCCCCAACATTTTTTGAGTTATAACATTCTAGAAAACAGAAATAACCTTGATCTTTTTTGAACAAAAAAGGATCAGCTAGATGATCTTTTTTTGAGCTTGAAATAAACCCTGATATATTTTTAGGTGAATATTCCATATCATCAATACTAAATCCAATCTTCCATATATATAATTTATTTATTCTATTTCTTATTTTTACTGATAGCTTTAAAGTATTTTTTTTAATAATAAAGAACAAGATATTCAAAATATTAAATTCTTTAAATTGATCTTTTTTTAATTCATCATCTTTAAAATGATGAAAATCACTATTTGATATCAGATCTAAATTAGTTATTAGAATTTTCGAAATAATTTTTATATATAAATATTTAGAATCTTGAATATTTGATGAGATTTTTGTCTTGCAATTTAAGTATTTGCTATTTAATGACGAAAAAAGGGAGAACCTAACAAAGCTGGATTCATGAACTGCCTTACTAATAAAATTAATATCATTCTGACAAAACTGAGCACTTATAAATTTAATACTATTAGCATTTAAAATTTTTATAATAGAGTTATGTGGATCAAGATTGATATATTTTGATTCTTTATTTTTTTTTAAAAATTTCTCTAAGTCCTCAGTATTGGAAAAAGATACGCTAGTGATGCGGTTAAACCCTCTTTTAGTATCAATATGTCTAAAATTAAATATCCATAGTAGTATTTTTTCAAGTGTATTTTTATTTATTCTGGAGTTTGCAGTTGAAAGATCAATAAGTTGAATGTCATCATAATTTTTGATGAGCAAATCTAATAAACCTAATCTAATTTCTGAGGATGTATTTGGGTTATGAATGATAACAACTGACTTCATGAACATTATTATATGGTTTTTATCATTAATATCTTATAATATAAGCATCCAATTTTAATAGCCAGAAATTATTTTCTTAACTCATGCCCGGGTGGTGGAATTGGTAGACACAAGGGACTTAAAATCCCTCGCTTGCAAAAGCGTGCCGGTTCAAGTCCGGCTCCGGGTACCATATGCCAAGGTAATAAAAATGAAGAATATTTTAGTTGTGCCGGACTCTTTATGGGGAAATGATTCAGGTAATAGGTCAACAAAATTTTTACTTAAAACTCTGGCTTCATATGGTTTAAATGTTTCAGTATTTGCAGATAACCAAAACTATAACTCAGGTAGTAGTAATTTCTTAAAAAAGAATAATATAAATCTATGTGTAAGAAATCCTTATAGAGTAAGAAATCAAATTTTTAGTTATTTTGAAAATAGGAATTTTAATAATGCATTAAATAAATCTAAAGCCGACTGTGTTCTCTATTTTGGGACAATTGTAAATAAGCCCTCTACTAAGATACTTATTAAAAATAAAATTCCTTACTACTACCTACCACTTACTACAGAATATTACTGCTTGAAAGACTGGGCAGCACTTGAGGACGGACCATGCTTCAAGTGCATTAAGGGTAATTACATCAATGCATATAAGAATGATTGTATTATTGACAGAGGTGGACATGAAGCTTTAGGGGTTAATAAATTTTTATTATTTGTAAAAAAAGCCTTTGAAAGAACCATATCTAGAAAAAAGATTTTAAATGCAGATAGAGTTATTGCATACTCTGACAGTCAATTAGAGGTCCTAGAGCTTTTTGGCGCTGATATAAATAAATCTAGAAAAACTCCTATCTTCTTTGATCCTAGCCAACTTGAAAAGATTAATACTTCTGACGAAAATTATTTTGTCGTTATTGGCCAACCCACAGTTGCAAAAGGTTGGCATCTCATACCTGAAATAATAAAGAAAACCAAGGGAGCTAAATTTAAGTTAATTATTTACAGAAAACATTTTGCTGATTTGTTTGTTAAAAAATATAAGCTTCAACCTCTTATTGATGAAGGTGTTATAGAGATAATATCTAAACTTGAGGAGCATGAGGATGTTCTTGAAGTAATTTCTAAATCTAGAGGCGTAATAGTGTCTTCGATATACCCAACAACCGGTGAGTTTGCTTTATTAGAGTCAATGGGTCTCTCAAAACCAGTTTTAGTATTTAATTCTGGGATACATAAAGATATTTTTACTGATAGAGATAATGCATTAATCTCTGATATTGGAGATACTCAGAAATTTGCAAACGATATAATGGAGCTTAATGTTAATGATCTATTGTGGAGTAGGCTTTCTGCAGGATCTTTAAAAGCCTACAATAAATTAGTAAATTTTGATGATTTTGAAGAATCTATAAAACAGATATTTAAAAAAACATGATAAATTAAATAAAACCAATGCTAGTCAATTCAGAAAAAATTAATAAATCAAAAGCTTCTATATATAATTTAGTTTTTACATATGCATCTTCTGTTATTCAAGTCATAAATGGGATATTGCTTTTACCCCTATACTTAAGTTTTTTTTCTTTGGCGGACTATGGTGCTTGGGTGGCTGGTTCTGGCCTCCTTCATATCTTCCTAATTGTTGATCCAGGTATAGCAACAGCTTCAACCACTAGACTATCGCAAGCTTTCGCTAAAAATGAAGATATTAAATTTAACTCACTTCTTTTATCAGGATTACTACTTGCAGCAATTTTTGGAATAATTATTATTCTTCTTGGTATTCTGTTAAGTTTATTTATTCCAGAAATAATTTTTTATGTTGGAGATAGATTTGATGAGCTTTATCTTGCTTTAATTATATGTGTTTTTGGAATTTCTCTAAATCCAATTGTGTCTGTTCAGCATTCTTTTTTTCAATCTTTACTCAGAACTTTCGAAGGTAATGTAATACATGTCACATCTGTAATATTAAGTCCATTCACAATAATATTATGTTTATATAATGACTTCGGTATTGCATCTTTGCCTGCAGGCTTATTGATAACAAATCTATCAGCTATGATTGCATATACGTTTATGATCCCATACTACCTCACCAAAACCACAGATGCTAAATTTTTTGTTTTAAAAAATATTAATTTGTTAGATCTTTTCAATGATATTAAATATCTCTATTTAAAAAGATTTTCAAAAGTATTGGGAGATAATTTTGAGACATCAATAGCAGGTATTTTATTTAATACACAAGTTGCAGGTGCTTTCGCCATAATGAAGAAGTTAATTCAATCTATTCAACTATTTTCTAATGGCATAGCAACATCTGCATTTTCTTCAATGGCTCATGTTTTTGAAGGAAATGATAAAAGCAGATTAAAATTATCTTTAAACAAAGCTATTTATGCTTCTGATTTAATACAAGTTTTTGGTATTTCTGCCTTATTTTTAGCTTACAAGCCATTTCTTTTTTTATGGCTTGGACAAGAAATCACCTTAGGTTACTTTTTTATGATGTTGCTAGCCTTCTCTAGTATTGTCTCTGTAAAAAGTGGACTTTTGTATAGCATGCTTACTTCGAATGGACTTTTTAAGGAGACGTCCTATATTTTTATTATCGATATAATTGTAAGAGTTTCAGGTACATATTTATTAGTTAAACTAATAAGTCTCTATGCTTTACCAATCGCTGCTTCAATTGGGTCAATAATAACTCTGATTTTATTTTCAAAGATATTAAAAGAAAAATCTGATATTTCTTTTAAGGAAGTTCTAATCTCATTTTCATATTATGAGATATTTATTTACTCCATTTCTATAATCGCAGGTTACATAATACCTTATCCAAATAGTATTAACGAGGCTGTGATAATTTTGTTATTTACGATCTTCCCATTCTTATTCTTTGTGGCAATTGGTAAAAATTTTAGGAAATTTATTGTCGAGCTATATAAAAGTTATAAAAAATAAAAGACTAAGATTTTTATACTTTATTTTTCTAGTATAGTTTTAACTATCTCATTTTTAATAACTTCATTGCCTTTTGATGAAACATGCAAAGAATCAATATAGTATTCTTCTTTTGTTTTTATTGGATTAAATGCATCTATTAAATTGTTTGTATATTCAGTTTGCATTTTATTGTAGGAGTTATGAAAAAATTGATAACCTTCTTGCATTCTTTGTAAATATAGCTTGCAACTATTAATACCCAGAGGTGTTTGAGTTAATAGGACTTTTTCATACTCTGATAGTTCATTATTTCTATACCATAAAGAAGGTTGTAAAAAATGAAAAAAGGTACCTTTGCTTCTTAAAACATAATTATTAGCTTCAAGTATCTTATTTTGATAAACATCAAAACTATTCTTTATTAATTGTTTGGTCCTACCCTCAGTATTTTCTGGACATTCTGCCAATCTTTTAGCTCTTTTTAAATTTTTGTTACCTTTTTTAGCTTTTATGTTTGATAAAATTTTATATGCATTACTATGAACTCCTAAAAAGTATTTTATGTTCTGTACATATATATCTTTTTTATTATTTTGGTTGAAGCCTATAATTGAGCCATTCGGGTTTTCATTAACAATCCCCTGATATGCATCATTGCCACCATCATAAAAAATTACAATATCATTTTCTTCTATCTCTAGGCTTTTTAATTTATTTAATTGTTGGGTAATGTTAACTGTAGTAAACCCATAATTAAAAACTATATATTCGTTTGGTCTGATTTCATTAAGTTTTTTTTGAATTAAGGATGGTATAGAGTTTCTATTAGCACTTCCGCTGCCCCATAAAGTAGATCCGCCAAAGACTAATACTCGTCTATTATAATTATTAGGTTGATAATTTGTTTGCCTGAGTCCATTTTCTAAAGTTTCCCCATAACAATTAAAATTCCTTTTTGAGTACTCTGGAAATCCATCACTTTTATTATAAATTATTTTACCTCTGCATCTTGATGCTTTCTTTGTATATTGTTCTTTAACCTGATCAAAATCATTGACGCCATAAAATGGAGCTGGTTTGGATGCGATATATGAAGGCAGATCAACAAAGTATTTTTGAGTATTTATTTCAGAATTTTTTAAAATAAAGAATGAAATTATTTCTATTAAAATTAAAATTGAAATTACAACTATTATCTGAACAGTCAGTGTTAAGAATATTTTTTTTGCTTTCATACTTATATTAGATATTAATTTTTTGACTAATTATATTAATTGAATGATAAATTTATGATACCCATTTTGATAAGATAATTACAATAGCGCAATATAGTGGATTTATATGTTTATCTGATCATAAAAGTAATCTTGGCTTTTGAGAGCATAAGAATCAAAATTCATACTGTTTTAACACTGGAAAGGGCAATGTTCTAGGTATTTGAAGTATAAATGGTTATAATTTTTTCTCATAATATGCTAATAATTAAATCTATATAAAAATATGCAAATTAAAAGAATGTCACTACTTTTGTTATTCTTAATTGCAATATTTTTTGCTGGGTATGGTTTTATGGTTGGTAAAAAAAATTGGCCACCTTACTATCTTTTAAAATCAATAAATCAAAATTTTTTTCAATCAAACTCAGATAGCAAAACTCTTAAAGAATTAACGTCTGAAAAGGGCATTAGTTTTATAGAAACAACTCTTTTACCTCTCTCTTATGATGAATTTAATTTTGGAAATATTATTAGTGACTCATCTACATCCAGTGGAGCTTTAGCAATTTTTAAAGATAAAATTTTTATTTTAAACAAGCACAGGCAAATTTTTATACTAAATGTAAATTCTAAAGAAAATTTTTCATTTTACATCGAAGACCTGAATGATAATAATAATGATTTTTTTAAAAAATATAAAAAAGATTTAAGAATTCATGACCTTTTAGTTAAAGAGATTTCAGGTCAATATTATTTAATTATTTCTCATGAAAAATATCATGATACATCCGATCAAAATAGCTTAAATATTTCATACCTTTTACTTAATAAAGATTTAAATGTTATATCTAACGATTGGAAGTCAATACACCAAGGTACCAAAGTCAATTATCCTGAACAATCATATAGTAGTGGTGGAGGGCAATTAGCTGATCTAGATGAAGAAAATTTTTTATTAGCAAATGGAGACTATACACTTGATGGATGGCTAAATGAGTTAAATGAAAATGTTATAGCGCCTCCTCAAGATATAGATTCAACCCTTGGCAAGATAATTAAAATTAATTTATTAAATTATAAAACTAAGATTATTTCCTATGGTCACAGGAATCCACAAGGGCTATCGATATCATCATCTGGTAGGATTCTTCAAGCAGAGCATGGTCCAAATGGAGGCGATGAAATAAATCTTATTAATTTAAATACCTTATCAAATCATGGATGGCCTTATCAATCTTTGGGCACTCAATATGATGATTTTTCTGCTCCAGTTGATGGTGTTGCTGGTTCGCATAAAGGCTTCAAAACTCCATTGTTTTCATTTGTACCTTCTATAGGAATATCTGAGATAACTGAGATAGAGGGGTTCAATGAAAGATGGGATGAAGATATCTTAGTAGCAAGTCTAAAGTCTAGGTCAATGTATAGATTAAGATTAGTCAATGGCTCAATAATATACTCAGAACCTATTTGGGTTGGTGAAAGGATAAGAGATATTAAACAAGTTGGTAATAGAATATTTTTATGGCTAGACAATCAAAATCTTAGAATTTATAAAGTTGCCAAAACATTTTTTTCCTCATCAGGCAGGCATGCTAGCCAAACAGAACTCCACACCTTATTGTCAAACTGTTTGCAGTGCCATCATATTGGCCCTACAAACCCCAATCATTCAGCTCCATCATTAACCGGTTTATTTGATAGGCCTATAGGAAGTGATGATGGATTTCAGTTCTACTCTAATAGTCTTTTTTTAGATACTGATTATTGGTCATCAACGTCTATGAAGAATTTTATTATTAATCCTCAAGATAACTTTCCTGGTTCAAGTATGCCAGCTTCTTCTCTAAGGTATACCGAATCTGAGCTAGATCAAATTATTGATTTATTAGAGGTTTATTCATTTAAATCTGCTGATTAGATTCATTTATGAATACTCAACTTTTACTTCAACCAATAAAAACTATTATAAGTATAGTTCTAGCCTTTGCAGCTTATTTTAGTATTCTCTCTATATCTAATTCTGATATGCTCAATTTATACAGCCTGATAATTTCTTATTTTGCTTCCTTGCTCGCTATCTATTTAGTTTACCTTCTTTTAGATAAGAAGCTTAAGCAAAATAAATTATTACTATTTGGCTATCTACTATTCACAATTAGATGGCTTGTTGGAGTCCTTCATTATTTATATTTCTTTGAACCAGATTATCTCTATGGATATTCATCTTCTTTTGATTATCTAGCAGAGTATGTCTGGGCAGTCGATTCAATGTCTATGATTAGTGGAACATTGGATGGAACTATAGATGCAGACAACGCAGGAGCGACAGCAGCTAGAGAGCTAAATAAAAATTATGAAATGTTATTTTTTATGTCTTTGTTATTTTTCTTTGGAGGAGAAAAGATATTAGTTGTTGCTAGTTTTAATTCTTTAATTGTTATCTTTTCAGCTTTTTTAGTTTACAAAATTTCTCTCTCTTTAAGGCAAAGCAAAAAAGTTGCTTTTTTTTGTTTTATTCTTGTTGCACTTCAGCCGATGGAATTCATATCTTCAATACTTGCAAGAGATATATTTGGACAATTCATTGTTATATTAGCCATTTATTTAATACTTTCTTTTTATCACACAGTATATTTGAAATACATCATTGCATTAATAGCCTCTCTGTTTACAAGTTTCGTAAGAGAGGTTTATGCATTAATTCCAATTATTACTATCTTCATAACACCATTGTTAAGTGAACTATCTAAAGGATTTATTTCTAAGAAAACTTTAATTAGTATTGTCATGGTAATGATATTTGCAATCATTAGTTACGATTTTGTTATTAATCAAATTCTTTATCGTTTTCTCGATAAGAATTTTTTATCTTTGATTTTACAACTACCTATCTCGCTAGTTTATGCAATAGTAGGGCCATTTCCGTGGACTCAAATTTTTCTTCAGCCCCCAGGATATGAATTTCATATACCTCAATATCTTACTTCCATTTACAATTTTACTTTGATACTTGCTACAGCAGAATACATTTTAAAATATAAGTTACAAAAAATTGATTATTTAATTTTATGTTATGTTTTTTTATTTTTTCTTTCAGGAATATTAGTTTATGGTGGACATCACACTACATACTATAGCATTGCAATACCTTTATTAGTTCTCTTTGATAATAATGGAAAATTATCATTTTTCTTTATAAGATTCTTCCTTATATTTATGTTTTGGGTTTTAATGAACATAATTTATACATTTGTCACATAATTTTATGAATAGTGAAGAAAATAATATTTGGTCTGTAGTCATGGCAGGTGGCTCAGGATCTAGACTATGGCCTCTTTCAAGGACCTCAATGCCTAAACAATTCTGCTCTATTGATGGAAAAGAAAATCTTTTTTACCAAACAATTCATAGAGCTTCTCAACTCAGCGGCTCTAATCCTTTATTAGTAATTATCAATAAAGAATATAAGTTCTTAGCCATTCAAGAGCTTGATAAATTAGGCTTTGACTATCATTTAATTTTGGAACCAGAAAAAAAGAATACTGCCCCAGCAATATCCATTGCATGCAGATATGCTCTCAACTTTGATGATAAAGCACAAATGGTTGTATTGTCTTCAGATCATTATATTTCAAGCCAGGCAGATTTTTCTTCAACTATAATTGATACTTTGCAAAGTGCAGATGGCGAATCCATTATAACTTTCGGTGCAAAAGCTCTAACCCCAGAAACAGGCTACGGTTATATTCATTATGAAAAGGGAGATAATCGTATATGTAATGTAAAAAGTTTTGTCGAAAAGCCATTGAAAGAAAAAGCTGAAGAATATGTTAAGAACGGCTGCTATTTATGGAATACAGGAATTTTCTTATTCCCAGCCCACATTATGTTGAATGAGCTAAAGATCTATGCAAGAGACGTATATGATATCTCAAAAGAAATAAGTCTTTTATTAGATCTAAATAATAACATTCATGAACTTGATGCAAGTCTTTTTGGAAGTTTTACAAATATTTCTATAGATTATGCAGTTTTAGAAAACACCAAAATAGCAAAAGTAGCAATGATAGATTTTGAATGGTCAGATTTAGGGACTTGGTCATCAATATGGAAAAATAGCACTGAAAAAGATTCAGACAATAATTTTTCACTTGGCGATACTAATTTAATAGATACAAAAAACTCGTTGATTCTGTCAAATGATAAACATATTTCTGCACTTGGCATGGAAAATACTATTATAGTTGACACTCCTGATGCTCTTTTTATATCTAGCATGGATTCTGTTGATCAAATTAGTGAATGTGTTAAATTTTTAAAAGAAGAAAACCCGCTTCTGGTTTCTGATAATAGAAAAGTATATAGGCCATGGGGATGGTATGACTCGATTGATAGAGATACCTCTCATCAGGTTAAACGTATTCACGTATACCCTGGACAAAAACTATCTGTGCAAAGACATCAACATAGAGCAGAAAGATGGATCGTAATCAAGGGAGTTGCAACAGTGACCTTGGATAAAGAGGATTTTGAATTTAAAGTTGGTGAAATAGTTCAAATTAAAATAATGCAGATTCATTCGTTAGCAAACTATACAAAAGATACCCTGGAAATCATTGAGGTTCAATTAGGAGACTACTTAGGTGAAGATGATATAGAAAGGTTTGAAGATATCTATGGAAGGGCATAACTCTATAATTATGTTATATAATTACTCTTTTTTAAAATGCGATTAAATGAATATTTACACTACTGAAGAAAAAGAAGATCAAGTGGACATAAAATTAATATTTAGTATTCTTTGGAATAGAAAATATTTAATCACTTTCATTACAACATTAATAGGAATCTCTTCAGTGTTTTATGCTTTAAGCATTCCTAATGTATATGAATCTAAAGTTGTGCTTTCAGCATCAACCTCAACAGAATCTAATAACATAAATATTACAGGAACTGCAGGTGCTCTCGCCAGAGTGGCTGGAATTGATTTGGGTGGAGGTTCAAATAAAGGGCCTAGCATCACTCTGGCTATTGAAAAAATTACATCTAGAAAATTTTCTAAAGATTTTATAATTAAAAATTCCTATCAACCTGAACTACTAGCTTCTTCTGGGTGGAATAATTCAGAAAATAAAATTTTATATAATTCTTCATATGATGTTTCAAAAAATAAACTTTTATTTGTTCCAAGTGATACTGACTTATATAAGTCATTTATGGATAGAATTGATGTTAGATTTGATAAAAGAACAAAGTTTACGCATATAACTTTCAAACATCATTCCCCATTTTTTGCTAAGGAAGTTCTTGAAAATCTTGTCACGGCAATTAATGAAAATATTAAAAATGTAGAATTAAAAGCAGCCAACGATTCTATAATTTTTCTCGAGAGCCAAATTGCTAAAACTAATGTATCTGATTTAAAGTTTATTTTTAGCAAACTTATTGAAAAAAATATTAAGACAATTTTATTGGCTGAGGTAAATCCTGAATTTGTTTTTACAGTACTAGATCCTGCTTATGTACCTGATTTGAGGAGCTCTCCGTCAAGAGGTCTTATATGTATTTTAGTTACCGGTTTTGGTTTTCTAATATTAATCACATTCTTAGCGATATTTGACTATTTAAAAATTAGTAGAAAAACTTCAATCAATTGAGATAAAAATATGACAGATAAAATTGCATTAATTACTGGAATTACTGGCCAAGATGGAGCTTATCTAGCTGAATTTCTTCTTGATAAGGGTTATGAAGTTCACGGAGTTAAAAGAAGGTCATCTCTTTTCAACACTGACAGAATAGAACACTTGATATCTAATAAGAATTTTAATTTTCATCATGGTGACATGACTGATTCCAGTAGTTTGGTCAATATTATTTCAAAAACTAGACCAACTGAAATATATAACTTAGCAGCTCAAAGTCATGTTCAAGTTTCTTTTGAAGAGCCTGAATATACTGCAAATGCAGATGGTATTGGAGTATTAAGAATTCTTGAAGCCATAAGATCACTTGATTTAATAGATCATACAAGATTTTACCAAGCATCAACATCAGAGTTATTTGGAAAAGTTCAGGAAATACCACAATCAGAAAAGACACCATTCTATCCAAGAAGCCCCTATGGTGTTGCTAAACTTTATGCTTACTGGATAACAGTAAATTACAGAGAGGCTTATGATATTTTTGCTTGTAATGGAATTCTATTTAATCATGAGTCTCCCCTAAGAGGAGAAACTTTTGTAACAAGAAAAATAACAATGGCATTAGCAAGAATTAAGCTCGGCTCAAGTGAGATTCTCAAGCTTGGGAACATGGATGCCCTTAGAGATTGGGGTCATGCTAAAGATTATGTAAGGATGCAGTGGATGATGTTACAGCAAGAGCAACCTGATGATTTCGTAATATCAACCGGCATTCAATATTCTGTAAGAGATTTTGTAAATAAAACATGTAAGGCTTTGGACATAAAAATTTCATGGGATGGAACTGGAAAGGATGAAAAAGGATTTGATGCTAATGGCAGGTGTATTGTTGAAGTAGATTCAGCATATTTCAGGCCAACTGAAGTTGAAACTCTATTAGGAGATTTTTCAAAAGCTAAAGATATTTTAGGCTGGGAGCCAGAAATAAGTTTTGACGACTTGGTTAATGAAATGACCCAATCTGATCTTGAAATAGCTCGACTCAATAAAGAAAATAATTTTGTTATAAAGAAATTTCATAGGAAGGATATTTAGTGACTAATAATGCTCCAATTCCATTAGCATCGACTACATGGGATCAAGAAGAGATGAATGTTATTCAGGATGTTATTAAGTCTGGAATCTTTACCATGGGTGAAAATGTTCAGAAATTCGAAAAACAATTTGCTGAATATCACCATTCTAAATATTGTGTAATGGTCAACTCAGGGTCTTCTGCAAACTTTCTTATGGTTGCAGCATTATTATTTACTAGTGGAAAAAACAATCTTAAGAAAGGTGATGAGGTTATTGTTCCATCAGTTTCATGGTCAACTACATATTCACCAATGTATTATCATGGACTAAAACTTAGATTTGTTGATGTGGACAAGGACACATTAAATATAAGTGCATCAAGTATTAAAAAAGCAATTACAAAAGATACTAAAGCAGTTTTAGCAGTAAATTTGCTTGGGAATTCTTGTGATTATAAAGATATAGTCACATTGTGTGATGAAAATAACTTAATTCTTCTTGAGGATAATTGTGAATCACTTGGCGCATCATATAAGAATAAAAAATCAGGAACTTTTGGATTGGTTAGTAGCTGTAGCTCATTTTTTTCTCATCATATATCAACTATGGAGGGCGGACTTATATTAACTGATGATGAAGAAATCTATCATATATTATTATCAATTCGAGCTCATGGCTGGACAAGAAATTTACCAGAAGAAAATTTAATTTGCACCAAATCTGATGATCCTTTTTATGAATCATTCAGATTTATTTTACCGGGATATAATGTAAGACCCCTTGAGCTGTCAGGAGCATTGGGAACTAAGCAAATAAAGAAACTCGATGGATTAATTGATAAAAGAAAATTAAATGCAAAAGTATTTAAAGAAATAATGAGCGACTTTGATTTTATTGATATTCAAAAAGAAATTGGTTCCTCTTCATGGTTTGGGTTTGCATTGATTATTAATAACAAAGCTAATTTTTCTCGAGATGACCTGGTTAACAAACTAAACTCTAGAAATATTGAGACTAGGCCAATTGTATGCGGTAATATTTTAGAAAATGAAATGACAAAATATTTTGATTTCACTACATCAGGAGACTTTGGTGTAAGTGAAAAGATTCATAGTAACGGCCTTTTTATAGGCAATCATCATGAAGATATAACCGAAGGGCTAAAGAATTTACATGATTCAATATGTCAGTTAGTAAAATAAAAAAAGTATTAGTCATTGGTGGATATGGCTTTATTGGAAGTCATCTCTCTACATACTACGAAAGTGAAGGCGTCGATGTATATAAAACTTCAAGATACTTAAAAAGTAGTGTGGATAGTTCAAAAAATGGTTTTTATTCTGATTACTCTAAGGAATCATTTAGCAAAATACTACTATCTCATGAATTTGACTTGATTTATTACCTAAGTGGTAATCCCTATCCTGCTTTTTCAGAAAAAGATCCCACTTATGATGTTGAGCACACCATTATACCAACTATAAATTTGTTAAATGCTTTAGTTGAAACAGATTTCAAGGGAGCTATATGGTACGCATCTTCTGTCGCAGTTTATGGAAAAACAGAACTTTCATTTCAGGGAGAAGATGATTTATGTCAACCATTATCATCATATGGTTTAGCTAAGTTAAATGCTGAAGAATACATCAAACTTTATGCAAGAAATCATAAAATATCCGCAGGTGCATTCAGAGTTTTTTCAACATTTGGAGAGGGTTTAAAAAGGCAGATAATATACGATCTTTTTCTTAAATGTATTCAGGATTCTGACACACTAGAATTATATGGAAGTGGAGAGGAAATAAGAGACCTTTGTTATGTAGGAGATCAAGTACTGAGAATGACAAGTATCGCATCTAAAGTAAGGCCTGATGGAGATATTTTTAATATTGGATCTGGAGTCTCTTACTCAACAAAATATATTGCTGAAACTATTTTGAAAATATTAGATTCATCAAAGAAGATTATATATATTGATCCTATAAGAAAGTTTGATGGATATCAGTGGACTGCGTCTATAGATAAGTTTTCATCAATTTTACCTAATATTGAACCTAACTTTGAAGACTCTCTTAAAAAAACACTAGAAAGTTACAAAACAGAAATAAGAAATGAGTTTTAGTAAATATGTAACTAAGTACAGTCCAATTATCTTTGATGATAATAGGGGCTATTTAAAAGTTATCTCTGAAGATACTGATCTTGGAGTCTCTTATAAAGAGTCATTTTCAAAAAAGGGAGTATTTAGGGGGATGCATATTCAAAGTCCACCATATAAGCAGGTAAAACACATAAAAGTACTTAGTGGCTCGATAATAGATTATGTAATTGTTTTAGATAAAGCAAGCGATGATTTTGGTAAAACTTTTTCAACACAAATATTCGCATCTAATGACGTTTATAGTATCCCAAGTTATTGTGCTCATGGGTTTCAAGCTATTGAAGACACTGTATTAAGATATATATGTATAGGTAAATACTCAGAAGATCATGAAATTTGCATAAAGCAACAACCAGACAAAATTAGTGATCTAATAGTCTCAAAGAAAGATGAGAATGGAACATCGCTAAATGAATGTTTACAGTTTTTTAATAAAATAAAATGGGAGTAAAGAATGATTGAAGTAAAGGATAATGATTTAATTTTGGCTAGATACATACCTGCTGATAGTGCATGGGAAGGTGGCCTAAGTTTCTTTTCAGAAGACGAAGATTATATTCAAGTAGGAACTTGGGGTTATGACTCCCCAAAAGAATTGCTGGCACATACGCATAATGAGGTTCATAGGGACGTGGCTTGGACACAGGAAGTTATTTTTGTAAAAAAAGGTAGTATAAGAGCTGAAATATATGATTTATCGAACAAGAAAGTTCAAGACATAGATTGTAAAGCAGGTGATATTATAATTTTATTGAGAGGAGCTCATGGCTATCACATCCTGGAAGACGATACACAAGTCTTGGAGGTTAAGAATGGACCATATGTTGGCGCTGAATTAGATAGGGTTAGGCTTAAGACTTAAAATAATGCCTAACATAGATTTTAAAGATAAGTTGCTTGAAACAAAGAACACTAAAATAATTAAGAATAAGCCTAAAATTGCATTAGCTACACAGGGGTCACAAGGAATAATTGTTTTAAGAGAACTATTTTCTTTAGGATATGTTCTTGATGAAATAGATATTTTTATATGTAAGGGCTCCTTTAACTCTCCCTTAATAGAGTTTTTAAAGTATTTAAATAAAGACTATAAAGAAATAACTAACAGCAAAGATCTTGATAAAATAATTAGTCTAAAAAATAAAGATTACATTTTATTAAGCATAAGCTATAAGTTTCTAATTTCTAAAAAAGTTTTAGAGTCATTTAATTATCGAGCAATTAATTTCCATCCAGGGCTATTGCCAAATTATAAAGGATGCTTTTCGTCATCATGGTCTCTTATAAATAAAGAGAAATTCACTGGCTTCACTTATCATTTTATAAATGAGAAATTTGATTCAGGAAATATCATCCATACAAAATCAATTAAAATTTTAGATGAAGATGATGCATTTTCCTTGCACTATAAAATATTTCAACAAGGCATATTAGACCTTGATCGAGTTCTGAAAGAAGCTGATTTGCCGGGAGAGAAACAGCTTGAGGGAGGCGCATACTATTCAAATCATCTACCTCATAATGGAGAAATTCAAATCAACTGGGATGACGAATATGCTCGTAATTTTATTAGAGCAATGTATTTTCCTCCTTATCCTTCCGCATTTCTAGTCAAGGATGGTAAAAATTTTAATATCGAAACTATTGAAGATTTCTTGGAGTATAAAAATGGATAGAGAATTTATAATGCAAATGAGACCTTGGTTTGGAGAAGAAGAAAGGAATGCAATTAATGAGTATATGCAAACTGACGGCTTTCTAACCGAATTTAAATTAACAGAGGAGTTCGAAGCATCAATTAAAAACTACACTTCAGCAAATCACTGCTCGGCAGTAAATAATGGAACTATTAGTTTAACTCTTGCTGCATTAGCATTAGACATAAAGCATGGTGATGAAGTAATAGTTCCAAATTTTACAATGGTTGCTACTCCTAATTCTGTAAAAATGATTGGAGCAAAGCCAGTTTTTGTTGATGTT
>MDSY01003537.1_pt1 | contig 22402 bp, 15 predicted proteins | sample 811131 | NCBI WGS metagenome assembly MDSY01 (sample SAMN05326643, study PRJNA326480) | marine metagenome | isolation source: seawater | place: Atlantic Ocean: South West | collected 2010 | reverse complement strand
TTTACCTTATTACGTGACAGATGTGGCGGGGTAAAAAGAAGAAGAAAGGACCTGTTAGAGCAAAGAAGACTGTCGTTGATGGTCTTTCTTTCTCTTCAGGGTTAGAAGCTTATATGTATAAAGCGTTAAAAGCTGCTAAAATACAAGCTAAATACGAAGGAGAGACCTTCGAACTAATACATGGTTTTAAATTTGATAACGATGTATATGAGAGATGTGCAAATAGCAAAGGGGATTACAAAAACAGAGGTAATAAAAATATAAAGAATATTAAATACACTCCTGACTTTGTTGGTGAAGACTTTATAATTGAATGTAAAGGTAGACCTAATGAATCATTCCCTATTAGATGGAAACTTTTTAAAAGATACGTCAAAATGTATTTGCCTGGTTTTACAATTTACAAACCACAAAATCAAAAAGAGTGCGACGCAACTATAAACCTCATCCTATCCAACAAAAAGCAATAGCTAGAATGCAATACAAAAATAGACAAGTTGATAAGTTTATTAAATGGAGTATTGAAAGAAAAGGATATTTGAAGTATAGAGAATTAATTGAATTTGAAAAACAATATAAATGAAAGATTGGGACTTAAGTATAGGTCTTTACCCGGGATTGTTAATCGGGATGAGGACTTATCATGGAATAAATAAAGTCTCCCACGTGTTTTACTTACCCTTAATTGATTTGTGCATAGATATATACTATGAAAGAACAGACATTACTAGAAATGAAAAATAAGATAGAGTCTTTAACTCGATTAATGCAACATGTATTACAAGAGTTAACTCATCTTAGAGAACTTGGTGTTGGGTCATTAGAAACTTTAAAGCTAATGCCTGGATACGAAGACGCCATCAACGAGTTAAAAGTTAAGATGGAAGAAGAAATAAAAGAAAAAAAGAAAGCAGAACAGAATGGAACTAGCAAGTGAAATCTTATCTAATATTACAGTACATATGAAATATGCTAAATATTTACCTGAAAAGAATCGTAGGGAAACTTGGGAAGAATTGGTTGATAGAAATAAAGCAATGCATATCAAAACATATCCACAATTAGCGGATCAAATAAATGATGTTTATAAGTTAGTGTATGAAAAAAAGATTTTACCAAGTATGCGTAGTTTACAATTTGGTGGTAAGCCAATTGAGATATCTCCTAACAGAGTATACAACTGCGCTTATCTCCCTATCGACCATATAGATTCCTTTCACGAAGTAATGTTTTTACTTCTTGGAGGAACTGGTGTAGGTTATTCTGTTCAGAACCACCATGTAAATAAATTACCTCCTATAAATAAACCTTATGAAAAACGTAGGAGAAGATTTCTTATTGGTGATTCGATTGAAGGTTGGGCTGATGCAATCAAAGTATTAATGAAGTCTTATATGGGTGATCGAAGATCGTCTAGAATTAGTTTCGACTACTCAGACATAAGACCTAAAGGTGCTCAGTTAGTGACGTCAGGAGGTAAAGCTCCTGGCCCACAACCTTTAAAAGAATGCTTAGTAAAACTTAAAGGTATCTTACAATCTAAAGAAGATGGAGATCAATTGACTACAGTAGAAGTACATGACATTATATGTCACATAGCAGACGCTGTATTAGCTGGTGGTATTAGACGTGCTGCTTTGATCTCTTTATTTTCTGCAGATGATTTAGATATGATATCTTGTAAATCTGGAAACTGGTGGGAATCAAACCCACAAAGAGGTAGATCAAATAACTCTGCTGTTTTAATGCGACATAAAATTACTAGAGATTACTTTATGAATTTATGGGAACGGGTTGAAAAGAGTGGAGCCGGAGAACCCGGAATTTATTTTAACAATGATAAGGATTGGGGTACAAATCCTTGCTGTGAGATAGCGTTACGACCTTATCAATTTTGTAACTTATGTGAAGTTAATGTTTCAGATCTTGAATCACAAGAAGATCTAAACAATAGGGTTAAAGCTGCTGCGTTCATTGGAACGTTGCAAGCTGGTTACACTGACTTCCATTATTTAAGAGAAATATGGCAAGAGACAACCGAAAAAGACGCTCTAATTGGAGTGAGTATGACGGGGATCGGGAGTGGAACGGTATTAGGATACGACATGGAGAAAGCCGCTCAAGTTGTAAAAAGAGAAAACACAAGAGTCGCGAAGCTGATTGGAATTAATAAAGCTGCACGATGTACAACTGTGAAGCCTGCTGGGACGACATCTCTGGCGTTAGGAACTTCATCTGGTATTCACGCATGGCATAACGATTATTATGTCCGTAGGATTAGGGTTGGGAAAAACGAATCTATTTACAATTACTTAGTAAATAATCATCCAGAGTTAATTGAAGATGAGTATTTCAGACCTCACGACACTGCGGTAATATCTATACCACAGAAAGCTCCTGAAGGTTCTATACTTAGAACTGAATCTCCATTTGATCTTTTAAATAGAGTTAAGAAAATAGCAACTGAATGGGTTAAGCCAGGTCATAGGAAGGGATCTAATACTCATAATGTTTCTGCTACAATCAGTTTAAAACCTGAAGAATGGTACGAGGCTGGTAACTGGATGTGGGATAATAGAGATCATTACAATGGACTATCTGTATTACCTTACGATGGTGGAACGTATACTCAAGCTCCATTTGAAGATATAACTTGGAATGAATATCAAGAGTTAATGCACTCGTTGAAACAAGTAGATTTATCAAACATAAAAGAAACAGAAGATAACACAGACTTATCAGGTGAACTAGCTTGTGCTGGTGGAGCTTGTGAGATTACGTAAATATAAATTTAGTCAAATTAAAAAGGGGACCTCGTTTTGAGATCCCCTTTTTTGGTTACAGGAACTTTGGGTATGGTGCCCATTTTATCGTGTTCCTTTATTAATATTTAAACTTTATTTTTTGTTTCTTTTTTTGATGCTTCTTGTATAACTTATTTATATCAACATTTAATTTAACTTTAGCACTAGGCGTAAAAGAACTTTTATCATATCCTTTTTTATCTATTTTGTCTACTCCTAATCCAAAACTCATTTTAGTAGAACCGAAAGGTATTTTACCACTAGACAAACCAAAGCTTTGTTTATCTTTTCCATAAAAAGACTTAGCTTTAATAGATCCAGTTATTTTAGGTTTTGATTTACCTGGTGGATTTTTTACTTTTGATAGTGCTGTATCCAGTCTTTCTAAATCTTTTCTTTTAGTTGCCATTATTTATAATATTTTTTAACGTAAGTTCCATCTTGGTATATTTCTAATACCATTCCTTTGTAATGTTCATTAACTTCTTGTCCTGCGAAGTTTATGATTTTATTTATTATTTTTTCTTCTGAACTGATTGAGATCGATATAGGATAAAACGATTCATATTGTCCATCATAATCAGTCTGTTTCAGACGATAATAAGATATTCCATATAATGGGTTATCATCAATTATAGAGTATGACATTTGGCTATTACTATTCCCGGCTCCTGTCACAGTTTCAATTGTGTACCACTGTTCAACATCAACACTTCTTTGAATTTCAAAATAATCATTATTTACTTGAGAAGCAACAACCCAATCAATAACCACTACAGGATTAGCGTCACCACCTAAATGCTCTGCATTAAATGAAATAAGATTTATAGGTAAAGAAGTTCCTCCTCCTTGCCAACTAAACATAGTGTTAGGTCTAATAGAATTAGTATAACCTATTGGTCCTGGAAAAGTACCATCATTGTAATTATATACTACCGAGTTAGACTTAGCAGTGTATTGAAATTCAGGATAACTTGAAGCCCATGAGCCGTGGTTATTAATAACTTTAACTAATAAGTTTTTCACACCATCATACCCATATAAACCCTGCAAAGTAACTTCATTCCAACCAGATCTAAAATCTATAGTTCCGTCGTATACTAATTTCCAATCTGTCCATGGACCAGCTCCATCCTCTGGCATAGTACCATCAGCAAATATTTCATCAATAGTCATTGCCATCCAGATCTGTTGATTATTCATTGTCATACTGGCTCCATTAGTAACATTCCAACTAATCTTATCTATGTTTAAAGGTACACCACCAAGCTCTGCTGCTGTATAAATAGAAGCACTCCAGCTATAATCATAATATCCATATGCAGGGACTCTGCCATCATCTAACGTAGAACCAGGATCTCCAATAGTAACTTCATTAGTACTTCCACCTCCACCGGTAGGAGCAGGTGTTTTGTAAATCATTACTTCTGTTGATGTAGAATTAGTTGCACAATTATATTGATTTAAATGTACATACAAAACTCCAGTATAAGTTGGTGTATATTTTATATACGATGTAAATCCTGTACAACCTGTATAATCGTCGTTAAATCCTACGACAACACCTAATTCATCTATCAATGTAAGTTGTGTGTCATACGAAGCTAAAACTCCTCCGTATCCATCACATGTAGAAAATTCATATTCATCTCCAGAGACTACATTAACTCTAATAACTTCACCTGCATAGTTCCAACTAGTAGCAGAACCCCAAGTATTATCAACTGGAGTATATATAGTACTAGGATAATAATTAGTACCATTGTCACATTGAGAATATCCCAATATAATAAGTAAAGTAAATATTAAAGTTAGTAAGTGTTTCATTTTCTTTTGTTATTTATTTCTTTAATAAACTCTATTAATAGTTTTAAATCAGATTTAATTTCTGCTAATGTAATTTTTACTTCTTCCATTTTCTTAGCATTTATCTCATGTCTCTTTGTAAATGTATCTTTAACTTCTCTTACACTGAAAAAGAAAAATTTATATAAAGCATATAAAGCACCTATAGCTATTACCAATGGTAACCCAAACTCTTTTACTAAATTTAATACTTCATTCATTATTTTTTATTTAATTTCGCTTTAGCTTTGTTTATTCTTTGAGTTACATTTTGTATTTTCTTAACAGCTTCTTTTTCAGCAGGATTATAACTAATAGTCTTACTTAAATCTAAACCTTTTCCACTACCTTCTCCAAATAAACTTACTTTAAACAAATCAATTTTTTGTTTCTTAACTTCGTCTACATATTTTTTAGTTGCATCTTTAACTCTTTCAATTTTACTTTTAAAATCTCCATTAGTTAATGGCGGATCGGGTTTCATTTTATAACTCATTATTTTTTATTTACCTTTGATTTTGCAGCTTTATATCTTGCTTTTGCATCTTTCAATCTTTGTGTTGAACTTTTTATTCTAGCAGATGATTCTTTCAGTTTCTTTGTCATTTTTTCTCCTGCTTTTTTAAAACCTCCTACACCAACATAAGGCATTTTATCCATTCGATAATTTCCAGTTATAGGATGTACAACCATATCTATAAAATCACTAGATTTTTCTTTAAAGTTTTCAATCTTATCTCTAAGATTACCATTTGTCAATGGTGGATCTGGTTTCATTTTGTAACTCATCGTCTTTTTCTTTTTTTATTAGTTGCTTTTATTTTAGATTCAATTTCTTTAATTTTAGAATCCATGTTACTCGTGTATCCATCATCTAACACGTGTAGTTCTTTATCTAATTCAATGCCTAGTTTAAATATTATTTCCACTGTTTCTTCTAGTTGATCAAGTCTGTTTTCATATGCTTCATGTTTTAAATCATATTCAATTCTATTGATCTCATTTGGTGGTAATTGTTTAGCCACTTCAATATCTGACTGTAAAGTAAAATACATACCTACAAACGAAGCTGTAATAACAATAATACTAATGATAGTTTTAACGTCTAACTTTAACTCAGTGTTTTCATTTATTTTTGTCATCGCGGTGTGTATATTCTTTTAGTTTTGTTTCTAAGCTCTATTATCTTTTTAACTCTTAAATCTTCGTTTTTAAGTTTTTTAATCTCTGCATCACTTAATTTATACTGTTTTAATATACTAACTTGTTCCGCTTTAGTATAAACCGCGGGATCTTCTTTAGCTCTTATATTTCTTCTTTCTTTTTTCTCCGTAGCTTTTCTTTTCTCTTTTTCTTTTTCTGTTTCAAGCTGCCATTTAGGCCAACCTAATGCCATAAATATTCTTTGCCACGTTGGATTAACATCGTCCATAGCTCCTTGAATATTTTCCATTTTTTGAAACAACCTATCTAAAGGTACATTTGTAACACCAGCTATAACTTTAGATGCAGCTCTATATGAAGGATTGTTTATATTAAACATTTCACCAGCTTCAGGTCTCCATCTATTAAAGTACCAATCTGTTATACCACCTTTTATTTTTCTAAGTTTTATAGAAAGTGGAGGACTTATAGCTATTAATTTACTTATAGATTCTGTATAGTCAGGACCAGGGAAGCTAGGTGCATCAGGATTAAAATAAGGATCTTTTTGAGATCTCTCTATTAAATCCATTATAGTATTTTTAGCTGCTGATATAACAACTCCATGAACACCAATACCTTTTAAAATGTTATCTGCCATACTGTTAGCTGTTGATATAACTTTCTCTTCAGGTATTTTAGCTTCTTCATCATCATCATCACCTGCTGCTAAAGCAAATAAAGCGGTTTGCAGAGCTGTAAACATTAAGTTTTGAACAAAACCGTAGTATGCTATTTTACTCATGTTAGCTTTCCAATCACCTCTACCGTTTATTAGATCTCTACCTGCCTTGTCCATAATTCTAGCATACTGAGATGGAGTGTTAGCAAACGCGAGTACAAGTCTACCAAGCGTTGAAGCTTGTTGTTGTGAAATCTTATCAGCACGAGCAGACTGTTGTGATTCTTCTGCTAGTTCTCTAAAATCTAAGAAAGCTTTTTCTATAGCTTCAGCTTCAGACATACCTTCTTTCATATATGTTTTAATTCTATTTCTATAAAGAGTAGCACCACCTGTGGCAATAGCAAAACTATCTGCTATCTGAGTAAACACAAAACCTTTATTTAACAACAATGATATAACTCCTTTAACCGTATTTTTACTTGTCTTAGCAGCTTCAGCTATTTCAGATTCACTAACATTTATTTTTAAACCATTTCTTCTATCAACAAGAAAATCTGAATTCATTAATGTTATAAAGTCAGACCAATATTGTTTTTGATTTGCAAAAGCCAACGCAGCTTTCATAGGATTATTATCCTTCCAGTTTATAAAGTTAGCTGCAGATATAGTCTGTAACACTGCAGATCTCGCATTTAAGAACATTACAGCACCGACAGAGTTGTTTATATAATCTAAAAATCTTTGTTCAACACGACTCATCCCTTGACGCTTATTTTGACCAGTACTCATACGTTGTAAAGAGTTTTCTAACGCTTCTCTATACTTAGGACCAAACGCTGCTTCAAGCTTGTTCATGTTACTTTCATTGAAAGCTAGATCAACATTCTCTTGCCATTGTTGTAATAAATTCTTTCTAGTAACTTGCCTTAAACCTTCTCTAAAATCTGTAGTAATAGTACCAGCTAACCAATTTTTACCTGGATAGTAATATCCATCACCTTTAGTAATAGCTATTAATTGATCAATAAATATATTTAAATCAGGTTTACCTTCTACATATTTTCTTATAGCATCTAAATCTCTTTTAGATATACCCTCAACCTCAATACCTTGTCTATCCCAAGTAGCAACTCTTACAACGTCTTCATTTGTAAATCCTTTAATAGCTTCTTTTTTTAAGTTTTTAGGTATACCAACTAAGCCTTTTTTTAACGCCCTAAAATCTGCCATAAGTTGATTTTGAGCTACAGATAAATCATTCATAGCTCTACCATATGGTTTAATTAAATGCTCTTGCATCCATTGCCATTGTATATTACCTGTTTCTCCTTTAGCTAATAATTTATACAATAAACCACCAAAGTCTTGGGCTGATGGAGGTATAAGATCAAATGATTTTTTCTTTCTACCTTTAGCTTGTGCTGCAATTTGAGAAAATTCTTTATACTCTTCAATACCAGTTTTTTCAAATATGATATTATTCATCATCTTATCTACATTCTTGCTGAACTTAACTTTAGCTTGTTGCACCTTAGATTTAACATCAATAACATCTAGTACTCTTTTAACAGCATCAACATTACCTAAGTGATCATCAGCGAAGTAGAAATCATTATAACCATCAGCTGCTTTATCTACTATCCAACCTGATTTAGCAAGTGGAGAACTATCACCTAACCCTGTTATATTTTCTATTGGTATATTTAAACCAACACTATCTAAAAACTCTTTAATAGCTGGTGCTGCTGCCGCTGCTCTAGCTGTTAAGACAAATACATCTTTAGTACCTCTAGCTTCTTGAATCTTTTTTGCTACGTTAAATAAAGGTCCTTTCTTACCTTTCATTACTTTGTTAAACTCAGAAAAGTCAAACTCAGCTCCTTGTTCTAGCATCTCAGTACCACGTTTAGCAAACTCTTCAGCTGTTAATTTACCAGTCTTACCATCAGGCATCGTATATAACACATTACTTTTAGTTCTAGCTAGTGTGTCGTCAAAGTCAAATACTCTAATTTTTTTAGTTGGAGCGTTAGGATCACGAGCTATATTTAAAGCTTTATCTAGTATTTCAGCTTGTCTTACATCTTCAGAGTTAGGTGCTTTGTCAGATGTTTTAATAACTTTACTTTTATTTAACTTTATTATATTTTTCTTAGAAGCCTTGTCTTTGTTTTTAGAAAGATTTATTTCATCTTTTAAAACTTTTTTCCTATATGATGCTTTTTGGTATTCAGGATTTCTTATAGAAAATTGCTCAATTACTTTTTGCTGAGCTTGTATAAAGTTAGGATTTTTTATAATTTCCTTACCAAACTCTTTTTCACCAATATCTAATATATCTGCTAAAGACAATTGCTTACCAGATTTTCTATCATACAACATAATAGCGTTAGGGTTTAACCCTAAAGTACCGTCTGGACCTTTTATGTTATTTACTTTTTCATTGAAATACCTAGATAAAACTGACCAAGCTTTAGAAGTATCTCCAGACTCCAATGCTTCTTTCCAACTTTCCCAAAAACCTTCAGTCATGCTTTCTTGTAAGCCAGCTTCGGTTAATTTAGTGTCATTAGTAACGCTAATTAAAAACTGAAAATAATTATCTGTTAAAAGCTTTTTAGTAGTATTTAATATGTTACTAGCTTTGCTAGGATTTGATAATGCATATAGTAAGCTTTTAACCATAAATTCAGCTGCTTCATTAGATACTAAAGCGTGTTCACCTCTTCCTCCTTTTTTGTCAACATTCCAATTAGTTTCTTTACCCATTAATTGAGAAAAATTTCTCCAGAAATGTGAGCTACTCGTTGAAGCTCCTTTTAGCATTGCTAAAAAATTAGATACCTGTTCAGGATTTTCTTTTAAAAGTTTATATGATTGATCTATAAAAGTTTCTAACCCTTTATAATTAGCATTAATTTTATTTATAAATTTTTCATTAACAAACACATTAGAAGAAGTTTTCATAGGACTTAACCCAGCACTTGCTAAAGCTTGATCTAAATTTTTAATTGATTCACTTGATAATTCTTTTGACTTATTTTTATTAAAAACATCTTTTATATTAGACAGTGAATCAGAACTAAACCACATACCTTTACCAAGTTTAGTATTACCCCACGTTCCACTGCTTAATATTTTGTTTGTTGGAAAGTATTTAGGTAAAACTTCAGAGGCAAACTGTTTTAAACTCTCTTGACCTTGCTTATCTACTACAACACCGTCCTTTTTTCTAATTTCTTTTGGTATAGTAATGTCGAATTCTTTAGCAAATCTTTTCACGAACTTAGCGTAACCTTCTCCTGTTTCAACTTTAAAATCAGTTTTAAGAAACTTAGGTATTTTACTAAACATTACTTTAGACTTACCTTCACCTACTTTAGTAGCTTCAGGAACAGCTTGTCTTACTGTTTGGTTGGTTATAAGTCTACCTGTTTGTTCAACTAAAGCTTTAATTCTTGAACTAGTATTACTTTCTTTTTTATATAAGTTCTGTTCACCTTTTTTCGTAATTCCAAATATTTCTAAGAATTTAGCTGGGTCTATATTAGAATTTTTAACAAAAGGTTTTAATCCAGCTTTACTACCAGTTTTAGCTAGTTTAACCTTTTCAGATCTTTTCGTATAAAAAGCATCTAGTAAAACTTTTTGAACACCTGTTGCTGTACCAGACGGAGTTGAACCTTCTGGTAGCATAGATATCAAAGCATCCACATTGCTAGCAATAAACATTTGAGCATTCTTAATATCTTGCTTTGTCAAGTTGCCAGGCTTAGGAGTTATACCAAACATTTCTTGAGTTTCGTCAGAAACTAAATCTTTTAAACTTTTATATGTTTGTTTTTCTAAATACTCTATTTGTTCTTCTTTAGTTATAGGACCAATCTCTTTAGCTTCTGTCAACGCTTTAGTATTAACCTTGCTTTCTATTTTTTCTACTGCTTCTTTAGCTTTTCCTCTAAGTCTGTCTGCTAGTATAATACCTTTCCTACCTGGAGCTTCTTTACTAGAGGTTTGTTCTACAGCTTGCTTCTCTGCAACTTGTTTAACACCCTCTTGCTCCATACTGATTGTAGCTGTTTTCTTAGCTACTTTCTTACCAGCAGTCCCTACTTTTAAACCTAAATATCCTCCAACATATCCTGCCAAATCATCGTTTATAGAAGGGTCAAAAGCTCTAATATGCTGCATTAAAGGAATAATAGCTTCAGATGCTACATCCATAGGACTTTCAGCATTTTGTTTTATAGCAGTAGCAACCATGTCAGGATAATACTGTTGTATTAAATCGCCCATTACCCTTTCACCTCTAGCTGAATCTAAAAACTCATTCCATTGTTGCTTATTTTTTCCTTTAGCTCTTTCATTGTAAATTTTACCAACGTCAACGTTTCTTTTATCTTGTCTTTTAGATTTTTCTTGTTGAGTTTCGTTCGCAATGTTTTTAGACGCTTTATCTTTAGATGCTTCGGTTGTTAAACCTTGATCTGCGTAAAACTCTTTTAATAATGCTTCTTGCTTTTTTATAACTTGTTCAACTTTTTGAACTTTAGCAGATGGTTTTTTTGATTGTTCTTTAAGAGTTTCTGAAACAGTAACTCCTTCTTCCATTGCTGTTTTTTGAGCTTTAGTAAATTTTCCTTTTTCTATTGACTTGTTATAATCTTTTATAAAGTTATATACATCTTCAGCTGTGTTAAACTTTGGTCCGCCAAGGCCAATACTTTGAAAAACTCTACGTAGTATGTCTTTTATTTTAGTAAAAAATCCTTCATCAAACTTTATATCTTTTGTAGCTAACGCTTCTGAGAATAAAGTTAAAACTTCTTCAGCTGCAACTTGATCTGTTACAGTTGGATCTAAATTATAATTTGCTATTCTAGTTGCTAAATCCGAATTTTCAATTGCATCGACGTCTAATTCTGCTAACTTTTCCTTTAATGAATTTGCAAGAACATAAGCATTATCACCCATATCTCCTTTAAACATGTTGTTTAATACTTCATGTAAAATTTCATGCTGAGCAGTGGTCCAAGCATCGTACTTTGCAATTTCAGCTTTATTAAGGATTAATATTCTTTTTCCGTCTTTACCTTTTTTACCTAAGAACAATCCAAAATTATCTTTAGATTTCTTATTAGCTTCTTCTTTACTTATATCTTCACCAAGTTTATCTTTATAAACTTTTTGTAATTCTTCAGCACTTTCTACTTCTATTATTTTAGCATCTAAATCTGCATCTTCAACCGCACTTTCCACCATTTCAAGTGCTTGCTTGGCTCGCGCTTGTTTACCATACTCAGAAAAAACTCTTGATCTTTCAGATTCTATTTCTTGAATTTTCTGAGCATAACCATTAATAAGCATTTCTTTACTTTCTTGATCAATATCTTTATTGTTGTTTATCGTATCAATTATTTCTCTTAACCCGTGTTGTTCGTTGGAAGAGTTTATTATAAACTGTCTATCTTCAGGAGACATTTTTATACCTCGTAAACGAACACCTTCCATTGCAAGCATTTGCTCATCTAAAAGTTCTGTTATTCTATTTTGAATCTGAGTAGCATCACCACCATTTTTTAGTACTTTGTCTCTTTCTATACTAAGTTTTCTAAGTTCTTTGTTACGTTTATTAGCTTTTGCTAACTCCCCTTCACTTGAAAAACTATGTAATATAGGCACTGCAATATTAGGAGCTCCATAGGCTTTACCCATTAAAAAACCACTAACGAAAGATTCATCAACATTATTTAGCCAATACGCATCTTTATCTCCTAAAACATATTGATCTGTTAAATTGTTTGTTATAGTTACAATTCCTTCAGCTGCACCTTCTTTAGCAGCACCTTTTACAAGTTCAACACCAAAGTTAGCCCACGCTTGGCCATTACTTAGATTTTTTAATGTAATATTAGCACTTGGTAAAGCTGATCTTCCAGTTAATTTAAATGCTTTACTAACATTACCTAACATACCTTTAAGAAGTCCAAAAGAAACTCTTTCTGTTGCGTATTCTATACCGCCATATAAAGCTGCACTACCAAAATATTGAAGAGCGTTATATTCTTCTGGTTCAATAATAAATTCTCCATTTTCATCTTTAACACCTTCCATCGCCACGTTCATCTCGTTCATTTTACCTCCTGCAGCTTGGGCAGCAAGTAAAGCTAAACCAACGGGTGGAAAAGCTAAAATTAAAGCAGTATTAAGAACTTGACCAGCAAACATATCTCCAGCCCAATAAGCAAAGTCTTCTGGATTTTCTGAAATATTCACGTCTTTCCATTCAATGCTAGGAGCGTTTAACCCTCTAACATAATTAGATAAATCGTAAGCTTCACTTACTATTTCCCTTTTTTTCTTTGTATAATCTCCATATTTACCTACAGCGTCTTTAACAACACCCATTACACCTTCAGTATTTTCACCGAATATTCTATCTAATCCTTCTTCTGATTTAATATCTATACCTGTCCATTTAATTAGTTCTCCTAAGCTTAATTCATTATCTAGAGTTGCCATTGCTCCTCCGAAATCAATTACACTAGCGCCTACTATATTATCTAATCTTTCTAAATTATCATAAGTTTTTAAGGTAAGATTTTTAATAGTTTCAAAATCGTTAGAAGGTATAAGATTATTATTTAAGTATTCTAATTTTTTATCAAACTCTGTTTGATCATTTTTTATTTGATTATGTAAAAATAAATACCTATTATAATCATCTGAAGTTATAGTGGAATCTTTTTGTTTTAATCTTTTTTCTAGTTTTTCAAACTCAATATAATCTTTATCAGCTTTGTTTTTTAAAACTGTTAATTCAGCAACTCTATCTCTGTATTCAGTATCTAGTTCTTCATTTTTTATAATAGCTAATTTGTGAAGTTCTTCTCTATTTTTCTTATATTCTTTTTCATCTTCAGTACCAAAATACCTTGTGTTTAGATCTGTAACAAGTTTCCATTTATCAGCTTTCCATTCTTCACTTACGTTATCTAAACCTCCTTTAGTATAATCATCATAAAGATTTATAGCACCTTTCCATATATCCATAGTTAATCCAACTCCCGCTATATTACCCATGAGCATTTCTACTATGTTATCAGTTTTATCTATTCCATATTCTGTTTCAAAATCTTCTAAAGCTTGATCTGTTAATTCAGTTCTGTATTTAGAAAGAGCATATAACCTTCTAGCTTCGGCGTCTAATTCCTCTTCTGATCTATTTTCTGTATTTTCAGCTTGTAATGCATTAAAATAGTTTTCATAATCATCAAACTCTAACTCGCTTGTAAGTTCATCTATATTTTCAGGAACAGTTCTACTTATTCGTGCTAATTCAGAAGCGTAAGCGTCAACACCTTTTTCTTTCTCTAACTTTTCTAATTGTTTATCTCTAGCTGCAGCAACTCTTTTTGTTAATTCTATTTTTTGGTCATCATCCCATTGTCCAGAATTTATTTTATCAACTTGTTCTGAATAAACTTTATTGACGTTTTTTATTCTAGCATCTATTTTAATTTGACTTTCAGTTTGTTTTTTAGGAATTTTATCAACTCCTATTAAAACAGCAAAGTCTTCTATAGATCCATCGTAACCGTCATTAGAAAACAATTCAAAAGAATAATCTAAAGCTTCTTTATTTGTAGAAATTAAATCATTAAATTCTTCTACAGATCCATCGTAACCATCTGCGGTAAACAAATTATATGCGTAATCTAAAGCTTCTTCGTTCATTACTAACCAACTATTTTATTGTATTCGTCTATTTGCTTTTGAATTTTTTCTTCTGTCTCTTGAATTTTCTTTAAAGCCTCACCTTCTATTTTTCCTTCTTCTTCTATAACAGCTTTTTCATATTCTTTCAACTTTTTTTGTGCTTCTTCTATAGCAGCTTTAGCTTTCTTTTGCTGGTCAGTTTTTGCTGGAGGTAGTTTCGTATTAGCAGTAGTAGAAGTAGTAGAAGTAGTAGATGTAGTAGAGGATCCTGTATTAAATTGACTAGCGTTTGATTTATTTTTCTTATTGTCGTCTTCTTCTTTATCATCGTCTGTTTTAATTTCCATTCGATCTAACTGTTCAAAAGGATAAGCATCTTTTATTAAAGACTCTATAAGAAGACTAGTATTACCAAGCATTTGTTCGTCTAGAGCAGCTAGATCTTCAACATCTTGTGTCATTGCTCCAGCTTTACCTCTTAAATATCCTAAATAATTAGACTTATCTTGAGGATCATTAGGATTATCAAACATACTTTTAAGTAATTTTTCACCATCTGGATTAGTAGATAAATAATCAGTTAATTTTTGCTTATCTATTTTGCCGTCAGTAATAAACCTTTCGTCTTTATTTTTAATAAAACCATCTATAGTACTTTTAAAACCTTTTAGAGCTTCATCACTCAAGCCACCTGTTGTATTAAAAAATCCTTGATCATCAGGTGTTTTAACTAATTCATCAAACATAACTACATTAGTCATATTAGGAGTTGCTCCAGGTGTTGTAACATCGTCCATCATGCCAATAGCCCAATTACCACTACCTAATGTATATTCAGCACCTTTTCTGTTAAATAAAAAGAAATTTTCTTTACCATCATCCATTATACTTCCAAGCATTTCTATAGATTCATTATTCTTTCCAGGAAGTAAAGCACCTTGTTCGTTCCATTTTCTTTTCTTAGCTTCTTCATACTCATTAGTTGCAGCTTGCCACTGAGTTATTTGCGTTTTAAACGTATTTAAATCTCTTAAAGCTAGTGATTGATATTGAGCTATTTGAGAGTTAGATAAATCTTGATTACCTAATTCTTTGGCTAAGTTATCTCTAATTAGTTTTAAATTCTCTTCAACTTGTGCTGTATATGATTGTCTTTCTTCTTCACTAACTACGTCGTCTCCAACATCTAAAGCAAGTTGTCTAAAAGCAGCTTCCGCCTTCTCATAACTACCCATTCGTTTATTAAGAGTTGCTTTAGCTGCAGTTTCTTTTAATTTTTTATACTTATTAAAATCTTCAGCAGTATCACCAATACTTTTAAACATGTTTTTTAAACCTGCATTTATATTTGCGTATTTTCTGTCTAATACTTGTCTTGGGTTTCTATAACTTGAACCATATGTTTTTTCACTCATTATTCTATTTGTTTTGCTAATTGAGTTCCTAAATTAATACCACTTTCAATGCCACCCATTAAAGACTGCGTAGCATCTTGTCCATATGCCATTGCTTGAGCTTGTTGATTTTGACCTAAACTTGCTAATCTATCTAAAGTTGTCAAATCTCTTTCTTCTTGTCTAGCCCAAGCAGCTCCTTCTTCTCTTAAAGCTGCTTGTTCTAAATTCATTTTAGCTTCTTGAACTCCAGCTTCTCCTTCTAATCTAAGTTTTTGATTTGCTACTTCTTGTTTTTCTAATGAAGCACTAATTTGAGCTTTACTTTTAGCTGCCATTTGAGCTAAAGCAGTGGCTGATCCTGCACCAGTACCTGCTCGGTTAATAGAGTCTAAAGTGTTTGCTAACGCTTGATCAGTTTGTTGTATTTGTTGATCTGCAGCTTTAGTAGCAACAGCTAAATTAGCATAAGGATTAAACACTTGAGATTTAAGAGCACGAATGTTATCAGCTTGATTAATAACAGCTTGTCTATTTTGCTCAAAGTTTTTTAATTGTTGCTCTAACTGTCGTTGTTTAGCTTCAGCTAACTTTGCTTTTCTATTTGCTGTTGCGGCATTAATACCTCCTATTATCATTGGAGTAGCGGCGCCAACAGCAGCTACAATGGCCATACTCATATTTTAAGTTTTAATTGGTTAATTAATTTAATGTCTTCTTTAGTTATTCTAGGATCTTCAAATGTTTTTGCAGTTACACTTTCCACTATTTCATCTGGATCTGTTAATTCAGTAGCATGAACTGTTACAAATCTACAAGGAGAATGAGTGTATATAATTCTTTTAATACCAGGAGTGGTTATACTGTGATATGGAGCTACTAAATGTTCAATACCGTTATGAGTTAATATAGACATTTCTCCTTCTAATAAAAAAAACGGATGTGATTGAGCGTGAATAGCAGTTATTATTAACTCATTAGCAGGATTGTAAATTTCCCTTATATAACAACCATGTGCAAAAGAATGTGTGACAGGATTTGTTTTTGCTAGTTCTTCACCAACCATAGAAATAGGATTATTAATTAAATCTTTTTCTACTTCTTGTATTTTTTCTCTAAAATCTTTTCTACGCCTTAATTCCTGACCTATTTCCCAAGCTTCATCAAAATCAAAAGTATGTTTAATACCCCACTGTTTTGTTAACTCAATAAATTGTTGTTTAGATTCTTCTTTCGTTAAAGGAGAATTTACGATTTGTTTTTTTATTTCTTCTAATTCTTCTTCCATTTAATTTAATTTAATATGATGATGGTACAAACCTAGACGATACAGCAAACAATTCTTTAATTCCACCAACATCAGTTGATCCATCTGTAGAAAACTTAACATTAGCAATATATCCTTTTATACCACTCATTTGGTTTCCAAATATAATTTCACCTGGTCTTACTGGACTAGAACTAACTAAATTAGCTACATATCTATTTTCTTTTCTACTAAAACCAGCATGTAAACTTACACCATTCTGTGTATAAACTCCTTCATCATAACTTCTTATAGGTGCTGTAGTATCTCTATATTGGTTGTTGTCGTTGTAAGTGAAAGGACTAGAACTTACATCAGGATCTATACCTTCATAATCAGACATAAAGAAGTCAACTTCCCACCCATTGCTACCTTCATAAGCTACTGTACTAAAGTTTTTAACTATAGATGGATTAGGATTAAATATAAAACTAATACTAGCCTCGTGGGACACACCGTAAAATACACCTACATTTGTTTCTGTTGGGTTTTGGTAATAATGTTCATATATATTACTATCTACAAAAGAATAATACTTATTTTTTAAACTATCAACTAATATAGGTTTATAATCGTAAAAACTAATCCAACCATTTATTGCTTCATCAAATGAAACTGTTGAATAACTGTCAGTTGTAGTGGAAACACTACGTGGACTTTTTTGCATAGACACTACATAGTTTTGATTATGTACATCAAAACCACCTACTACTTTACCTCTTCGCTGTGTTACAAAATAAACCTTATCATATTGACCAGGGTTATCAATAGCAACATCTACGGTAATTGTACATGTTGTACCACCACCAGATACTGCTACGTCTGTAACTATTGAAGCAGGAGTTGTAATAGCGCCAGTTGCAGCTATAACAAACTGCATAGATGAACCAATTTCAATATCACAACATGTAGTACTATTTACTGTAAAAGAAAATACTTTACCAGGACCACCTGTTACACCAACTTTTTCTACTAAGAAATTTGTAAAATCTTCTGGTATTAATGCTAGATAATCTCTAAAATAATCACGCATACCATACGAAGATATTTCAGTTATACCATCTCTAGATAATCTTAATATAGCAGATCTATTTCTATCTGCAAAATACTTTCTATAACCAAACTGTCCAAATGATTCTGGATTTCTACTAATACCATATTCACCTAAGTAAGGTACTAATTGTCCAATAGTTCTTGGAGTTCCTAATAATTCTTCTGCTCCTTGTTCTCCAGAGTAAACAGTACTTTTGCTTAATAAAGCATTACTAACTTTATTTTCTTGAAATATTATAAGGTTAGTGTTTTCAGTGTATAATCTTTGAATACTACCATTTATAGGATCTGCATCCCTTACTATAGGTTCACCTACAGAAAACACATTAGTTTCATTATAACCTGTTCTATCATTAAATACACCAGAGAAAATTAAACTATTACTTCTATTAGTTAAATTAACATTTTCATCTACAGTATAAGCTCTAACACCTAAACTTACTATGTTATTGTTAAAACCACCTTTTATTCTAGCTTCTTCTACATACCACGGGTACCCAACTGTCGCATCGCTATTTGATACAGTTCCTCCGCCAAAAGGAAAAGTTGGATATGATACTGCAACTCCACTTGAGTTTAAAAAATTAGGATTCCAAGGTAAACCAGGCCAGTTGTTAGCACCACTACCTGAACCTGCTGTTCTTTCAACCTTCTTTATCCAAAAAGAGTTATAATAATCAACTTCTAGTTCGTATGCCATATTATAATAGTTACTTGTTTATTTTAGTTGTTACTAAACAAAGGTGACTGTAAAAGGCACTGTATTTGTTATTCCACCACCATCTTCAACTTGTATCGATATATTTTGAGTTGTACCTGCTAAAGAAGGATTAGGGTTTACAACTAAATTAGCTGTACCTGCTGAAGGATTAGTTATTACTAAAGCTCTAGTAGCATTTAATAATGAAAAACTAAGTTGTTCTCTTTCTAATGTTCCAGCTATATTTGATCCATTCACCGCGGTGAATACATTGCTTGGTGAAATAGCGCCAGTAGTTGCATCTGCTGTAAGTGCCGCAGCACCGCCACCCCAAGGAAGTGAATCAAACGTAGGTCCTAAATTACTTAGTTGACAATAAGTAGGCTGAAAAGCAGTACCTGTCCAAAATCCCATTTGAAGAACTCCGGTTAGTTTAGCACCATCAACAGCGAAAGTAGGAGCGGGAACTTCATAGTTAATAAAGAAAGTATAATTTTCTCTAGTGTTACCATCAATGCCATACATGTAGTAATCATTAGTTGTTATAGTGAAAAAATCATCTCCAGGTGTATGGTTTAAAGTAAATTCTCCTGATCTATTGTTTCCTAATCCATCTATTACAGACGATATAGAGTATGCGTTATTACCACCTGTTATATTAGTACCGTTATATCTTTGTATGTAAATGTTAGTTCCAAAAATATTAGTTCCTGTACCATTACCTTCGTCTAAATCAAACTCTAAACGTGCTGGTGTTGAATCAGCAAAACCATAAGGAGTATAAGCATCTGAAGTACCTATTTTATTATTTAACTGTGATATCAATCCACTAGTAGAACTCTCCCAATATATATCTAATTTAGATTCTATAGGTTCAGTTTCATATACTGTTAATATAGGCGACATATAACCAGGCCATTTTGTTTTTCCTACAGTTATTTCAGCTACACCATCATTATCTCCAGCTAACACTGTAAAGTTTACTGTGTAATTACTAGGTTCTGGATCATCAAAACCTTTTATACCTTTACCATTTTCGTTTGCAATACTTATGTCGGACGGTAATGCAAAATTTCCATCATCTATATTTATTAGTAAACCAGTACCTTTTTCTCCTTTTGGAGTGTGAGCTGGTACTCCACCTGCTACAACCTCAGTGCTTATATTTTTACTTCCTGTAACATAATTTGTTCCTACAGCCCCTAAAGAACTTACATAATAAATTACCTTACCGGCTGTTCTACTAGGGCCTGTTACGCCACCAGAATCTTTATCTGTGTTTAAGTAATCGCTTACTTCTATTTTAGCTATATAAGGATTATTTTCGTAACTATAAAAAACCGGTGCAGTATTATAAGGTGAAGCAGCTGCTGGATCCCATAAACCTAATTCAACTCCAGTACCAATAGTAGTAACGTTGTCCATAGAAATACCTGGATAAGACTGTTTTGTTGTATTATAAGTTCCTGCTAAAGTAAAAGTTGCGTTAGCGGGATTAGCTCCATTGTATATATTAATAACATCTCCTACTTTATATCCAGTTCCAGGATTTACTATTTCTACAGCAGTAACAGCTCCACCGCCACTTATAGTAGCGTTAACTGTCATACCTGTACCGCTACCATTGCTAGTAATCCTGTTTTTAGCGACACCACCTAAAGGCGTATATAAACTACCTCCAACAATAGTTGTAGCGGTAAACGCTGTAAAGTTAACAACACGTGGAGATAACTTAACACTAGCATTTGTTATTTGACTACCAGAATCTAAATCTCTTTTCCTGTCTCTAGCTTTTAATAAAGCTTCGTGATCTGGATCATATGGATCTGCAGTAAAACTTTCTCCTTCTTCATTTACAAACTGATAATAACTTGGATCTTCAGTTGGTGATGGTCTACCACTTCTAAAAACTTTTTGATTAGGATCTATTAAAGATAAATCTCTAGGTATTTTATTTATATTATCAGAAAATAAAACAACATGAGATATAGGTTCTTCTGGACTACCCATAGTTGGCTGTGCAGACTCACCGTCAATATAACCACTTAAACTACCTGGTAAATAAACATTGTAATAATCTTGCTCTGTTTGTTTAACTACAACTTTATAACTATGCCAACCTAAAGGGTTAGTGGTAGCATCATATAAACCAGGTTCACCTGTTATAGATGATCTAACTGAAGATATTAAACTATAAAAAGTTAATTTAAGAGAATCTCCTGGCCATGTATCTGTATTAGAAATTAAACTTCCATCTGTAGAAAATGGTGACTCTTTAAATGCATGAAATAAAGTAGATCCAGCAGAGTCCGGGTTTGAGTCATATTCTGATAATATAACAGTAGATTGTCTACCATATCTATCAGATAATACAACCCCTGCTTGATATGTTCTTTTTTGTTTTAGTGTATGGTTTTGATATTCTTTTTTAGCCATAAATGGATTACCATCAGGCGCTATGTCTGTTTCTGGATTTTTTATTCCAACACCAGCTGAGTAATCTAGATATATAGGTGCTATAGGTTTTTCTATATAATTAGCATAGATCACTCTATTATCTGCAACTTCTTGACACAATGCTCTAACAGGCACTTGATCAAAGACTCTTAAAATATCTCTACTAGGTAATGTTTTCCAAGGTTTGCTTGATTGATAATCATACTGGTATAGATTTTGAGTTTCAAGATTAAACTCACTGGCATCTATAGTATCAACAATTTTTATAACATTTTCATCAGACTGCTTATATAGTATTTCTATTTTAGAAACTTTCAATTCATCTTGCACCTGATTCCATCCACCAGCACCTCCTGCTTGTGGAGCTGGTATCATTAACTTTATATTACTAACTTTGTTTTTAACAAAACCTACTTCAGTTCCTTTATATGTAGATTTTTCATTTTCTACGTCTTTGTCATTTAGATCTCTTAAAAAATAACCGTCTTGTTCTGGTATAAAGCATTCTTGAGTAAATGGAGCCATTAAAGAAAACTCTCCATCATCAAACTCAAACCTATAACTAAACCTAACAAATTTTTCTTTTAAATAATCTGGATCACCTTTCCAGTTAGGATCATAAAGTGGGTTTGGATCAGTACCAGGAACGTTGCCTGTTGGTAAATCTGGAGTAGTTACGTCTTCCATCGTAGAGTGATTTTCTACACGTAACGTTATAATACAGTTTCCATCGCCAGCAGCTATAATAACTTGATCTAAATCTTTGTAACCTACACCTCTATTTCTTATTGCAACTGCTGTTACAGGATTAGGAGCAACTGCACTAGCTGTAATGTCAAAAGTTAACCCAGTTCCAGTTGTTCCACCTATATTACTTGTTCCTACGTTTGGAGTTGTAGTATAACCTGTATTTACACCGCCAATCGCATTGTTGTATATCTCTGCTTTCCAGAGTTTTATTGTTTCATAAGGATAATACTTAGCAACTGAGATTGTGTCTTCTGTAGTGTAATAAGAAGTATTGCTAATAGCTCTAGTTAAGTTTATTTTTCTAGGTTGATTTCTATTATCTGTCCAGAAAAGTAAATTATTAATAACATTAACTCCGTATATTTCGTGAGTTTTAGAAAAGTTGAGGAATCTACCACTAACGATTATTGTTGAACTAGCAGGATTAGTTTTTAAGTTATAAACACCTATAGCACAAATTGCGGTAGATGGAGCAAAGTTAGATAAACGATCTGATGAAGTATCAACATAGTTAGTCATGAATACAATTATCCTGTCATTATCTAT
>MDSY01147045.1_pt1 | contig 22410 bp, 23 predicted proteins | sample 811131 | NCBI WGS metagenome assembly MDSY01 (sample SAMN05326643, study PRJNA326480) | marine metagenome | isolation source: seawater | place: Atlantic Ocean: South West | collected 2010 | reverse complement strand
GAATGATCCGTTATAAAGGAGAGCATCCTGATCAGTAGGACCAGTAACACCAGAGATGTTAACTGCCACACCCACAGAGAATCCGTGGTTCTTGGGGTTACCCAATTCATCCACGGTAAATGCTGTTGCTGTTTGACCATTTCTAATTATCTGTGATACTGCAAATTCGTCAGAAATCGGACCAACGATTCTGTTTTCCTCAACCCTTGCCTGCATTTGGTCTTGAGAGACAATACCAGAGGTATCAGGGATAACAGCGTAACCTTTTGATATCTTCTGATAGTATAACTCTAGATCTGGTACATCAGCAAACTCAAAACATGTGAGTTTGTGGTGTGAGAAGTTTGGAGCTATCTGTGATAAGTCATCACGATAGTATACACCAGTGTTGTCACCATCAAAGAATGACATCTGCCAGAAATAACATCCACCAGTTAGTTTGAATATAGCAGACTCAACTGGTTCGTTAGCAGCAGTAATACCTAGGGATCCTTGTACTGTTGGATACGGTACATACTTAGGTACAATTTTAGTTCTTCTGAGGTCGGATCCCACGACTGAACAACCTCTGGGTACGACAACGCCACCAGAAGTTGAATTGAATTTATGAAGCTCGTTAGAGGGGGAAGTGAGGTCAAAGTTAGTATTCTCATTAAATGGTTGGATCTGATTGTAATCAGCTAAACCAGGTCTATTGTCTATCACATACTCAGATGGATAGAGATAGATGGAGAAGGCATCAAACTCGTCGTTTGATAGACCCACTCTATATGAAAATCGTGCTACCTCAAGGAATGCACGTTGTAACGTCTTAAATGGACGCAATGCAGAGTTACCTCGGTTGTCGTATGCATCCGATGCATCAAAATCGTCGGGGTTGACGTATATAATACGACCCGTCCTCGACGTGATGATATTTTTAAGACGAGTTAGTGCCATTCTTTTAGAATCCTATATTGTTATTTATTAGGCTGCTCCACCGCCACCTGCACTAGAGCTCACTTTCGTCATGTTAACCACAGGGAAGTCATCAGACTGTGTTTCAAATCCATTAACCACATAACTAATGTCTGCTGCACTAGAATATACAAGTATATTCTGCCCAGGTCCAACTATAATAGATGTATTCTTATCAGTCACATTAGCAGCAAGTGCCTTACCGTAGAACATGTAGTCCTCTCCATTGTATATTCCTGTCTGATCTGTATTAACACCTGTGCTAATTGTAGCAACGTTAAATGTTAATGCAGCACCTCCACCACCACCTAGTTGTGCATCATTGATAGTGAGTGTATCAGCAGCAGCATGTCCATATCCACCATCTAATATGGTGATAGATGCTGCTCCAGACCCATCAACTACAACAGTTAACTTAGTAGATGCTATATCACCAGATCCAGCTGTTGCATTGGGTGAAATTGAAGTATATGTACCAGCACTACGAGATGCGTCCGCACCGCCAATAGTGTCTAGTGTTAGTGCTTTACCAGTCCTAACTGTCGTCATGGTACGTGTACCATTGTTTAATGTAGGAGAATCGTAGAATGCATCATTTGCAGCAAATGCACTCGATCCTACACCTAATGATACTTTTAAATGACATTGGTCAGCGTCATATGACTGGACATATCCAAATGCTCCAGGAGTAACACCACTTGCTTGAACTGTTTGAGTGATCTGGTTAATAGTAAAGGTGTCTCCCTGTACTATAGTCTCACCAGATACATCATAAATGAAGATCTCTTCGTAAGAAGGAGTTGTATCTGTGTTTGCTTGGAAACCAATACCAGTAGTACTACCAGCAGGGGTGCCATCTGCATACACAAATAGTGACGTTGCTGTGTCTGCTGTAACTTGCAATGAAGTATATGCTCCAGAAGTACCAGCAGTACCTACCTTACTAACTCCTGAAGTATACTCAGTACCTGTACCGTTAGTACCTTCAGCGTCATCAGCAGAGAATTTTAATGGATAGTTACTACAAGAAGCATCCGTTAGATCCCACTTATACGTCCTATCTATTTGAATCTGTGCTATCTGATTATATAAGTGATCCGTAGCAGCAACACCTGTCTCAGTAGTAAGATACTTAGTAACTATAGTAGCAGAAGAGCTTACACTATAGTTTAGAGTTGCAGATGCGTTTGACTGTGCTCCAGTAATAGTTTCACCTTCAGTGAAATAATTTAAGAGATACAGTCCATTATCTGTTAATAGAGTTACACCAACACCATTGTTATGGTCAACATCAGCAGTACCATAACGTCCTCTCTCTACAGTGAGGTCATTACCTGCGACATCAGTGATTGCTAGTAACTCATTATCAATCTTTATAATACCACCAGTAATAAATCCAGTTGAGTCTACCACAGTTAATGTACTATCACCAGCAACATAAGTACCACCTTCATCAATGGTGGTTGTGGTTGCCGATTCTGACCAAGCGTTGACTGCGGTACCTGCCTTGATAGCAGCAGCAGTTGTGCCTAGTGCACCTCTAGTGATTGTTAATTCATTAGTGGAAGTGTTAATACCACCAGCATTGATAGTTGCAATTTCTGTGTCAGCAGATGCAGCAGGACCAATGTTGATATACATCCCGTCAGCAAGACCCGTATTCCTTGAGATACTAACTGAAGTAGCGTTAGATGCTGCATCAGTATATTGTAACCATGTCTGAGTGGTACCAACGATACCTCGGAATAGAGCAGTGAAACTTGAAGTAGATCCAGTTAATGTCTCACCACCTGAGAATGTACCTGCAAGTGAGTCAGCAGCTAATACAGTCTGACTAACTTCTTTTACTATTGTATAGAGTATAACGTCTGAAGTTGGTTTAAATACATCCAATATCTTTGCCGTTGCATTATTGGTTGTAGTAAACTCAGTACCAGGAATTGCTTCTGAATACTGGAATCCAGGTTGTAACTGGATCTTATAAGCGGTAATCGGATTACCCTTAGCAAACTTATAAGTGGATGTGTTTAAACCATCCAAGTGTAAGACTTGATCGTAGTCTCTGAGAGCAGCTCTATACGTTACACCTGATCCAGACTGATTGCACACATTCAAGACTGTGCTACCACTCAGTGTCGGTGGACACTTATATAAAACTGTATTTGTTGTTGCTCCTGGTTTGTCAGCAGCTAGTCTTCCTGCGGTCATTGTTTACTTACCATCCTGACATAAAATGTGATTGTAGTCTAATTTGCCCACCTAGGACAGGTGCTGCGAGTGCTCCACCGAAACTAATAGCAACATCACTAATGTTATTAGTTGAAAGTAGCGTTGCATCGGCATTTGGAAACTGGATTGATACCCCATCAGTTATATTAGACATGTCAAGGGTTACTAAACCGTTGACGTTATCTGGGTTATTTATCTTCGCCAGTTCCAGCGTTTTATTGTAGAGGTATTGAGTCTTCCTCTCAGAGACGAGGACGTTTGATGCTGTACCATTATTTAACGGTGCAGCAGGATCATCATCTGGGAAACTAAACTGATAAGTCTTGTTATCTTCGATATTTGATAGATCAAACTGTATCTTACGTCCTAAACCATCAGCAGGGTCAGTGTCGCAAAATATTGCTCCTTTATAAACCTTGTTCTCAATTGTTTGAGAAGATGCTTCACCAACAACCTTAATATTAAGGTCTGGCCATGTAACTTGTCTGTCCTGTGAGAGTTCTGATGAATCAAAGATTACGTACTTCGTAGGATTGTTTTCATCATTTGAAGGAGTATTTGAGAATGTGGGGTTAACCATATTCTTATTGAAGACATTCTGTGTAGAGATGTCATCAAGTAAGGTAGATTGTGTCTGTGCTGCTCCGAAGTCTGGTAACTTATAGGTGTGTGCACCTGGTGATTCCCATGCGTCACACTCAAACTTAGCGATCTTTGCGGTGTCTGTGGTACCTGTGATCTGTAACTCAGCGTCCTTAATAAGGATAGTCTTGTTAGTTAAAGTCTGGAATGTGTCGTTAGCAACTAAGGTTGTGCTGGTGTTTGTTCCTACGTTAGGTAGATCAAAACGTCTAGTACCTGACTGTGTAGAAATAGTATCTACGTTAAAGTGAGCTCTCTTAGCAGGGTTTTGATCACCCTGTAAGTAAAACTGCACGTCAGTCTGGATAATAGGTCCAGCGACTGTGAAATAACCACTACCTTGAGGGGTCATTTCAATACTTGAGGTAGCTGATGCAGTATCAATTGCTCTGATTAACAGAGTACTTGATCCATCAGTGTTTTCCCTTCTACTATTATAGAACGCAGCAGTACCAAAAGTTAGACCAATTTCATTGATCGCACTCTGATACACGCCCGAATCTCGGTCAAGGTCAAAAGCTAGTCCTGGTGCAGTCTGACTACCTGCACTAAGTCCACGGAAAAGTTGATTGATCTTTGCTTTTCTATTTGGTATTAGCGGGTCAGATATAACAATAGGAAGAATAGCTTCGCCAGTCACCAAGTCATTCGAGATTGTTTCTAACTGGGATATTCTTTTAGTTGCCACAGAATTTCAGTACAATTCTTACAGTTTTATTTATAACCGTTATCAACCTGTCTTTCTTTATTTCTTATAATGATACAGTCATTGCCATAATCCACTGCAAATTCAAGTTCATCATCAGGATCCCACATGAGTTCCTCGTACATCATGTTCAACTTGTCCATGTCTTCCCAGAGTTGATTTGGATTAGGCATAATGTCCTAGGCAATAATATTTGTAAATTGTATCAGTGATTACACACATATTTCTTATAAATAGTGGTAGAATTGGGGAGTATAAATGAGTTAAAACTTATTTAGTATGTTTTCAAATCTACGGAGATACCATGATAAAAATGCCACAAAATCAATTAGCTGAGTGGAAGCACTTAAAGGATGATCGTTGCCTCACTACACCACAAGACGAATTAATTGATGATTACTTCAATTGTATGATAATGAGCAACGGCAAAGAGGAAGAAAGAATATGTCAATCACTGCTTTGTTAAAATCCAAAGTGTTTCAAACTTTTCCACACTAACTTAGTGGCTTGGTATCTCCCCCTTTAATTAGGGGGTTTTTTATGTTCAATAAAATCTTGGTTGTTGTACTTCTACATCAATAGTATCAAATATTCTATTAAGTGCACCAGCAAACTGTCTGTAACCTGATCCAACATATAACTGACCTAGAAATACTGATATAGTAGCAGCACCCCAGAATAGGTAATAAAATCTACTCTTTACCTGTGCTCTTCTCTTCTCTGTTCTTAGACTCATTTTCCTTCATACTTTGCACTATTCTATCATAATCTGACGCACTGTCAAGCAATGCTTTCTTTAGATCTTCGTAATCCCATTCAATCTCTTCCATAGGTTGAAAAACTTAATGAACATCGTGGTCCATGATTAAAAGGATGATGATACACATAGGCAGGTATAAAGATAGCATCTCCAGGCTCTAACCTATGGCATATTCCTGTATCAAATTTATATGATGTCTCTCCTATTGCTTGTACAATAAAGACATCCATGTCATCATTATGTCGGCCAAATGTATCACATAACTTAGAAAAAGAAATGTAGGTATGCATACAAGTCATACCTACATCTTCCATTACCGCTTCATATATTGGACGTACATTCTCAGGAACATACTGTCCATGACCAACTATGACTGGTAGAATTTCATCTGGATATTTGGTATTAGAATAACTAAATTGGCCATCTAGTACATCCTCATCCAATTTCTCTATGATATCATCCCACGTCACATCAGGAAGGGGATAATATTGTTTTATAAATTCAACTCCCTCTTCAGAAAGCATCTAAGTCACCACCATGCCTTACACCTTGTGCATATGCAGGTGGTTGAAAGGGATCTTCTTTAATAGTATTCTGGACTTCTGCCCAATCAGCATCAAATAATTCTAATCCTTTATCAGTAAGGACATGCTTATATAAGTTATTGAATATTTTAGGTGGCATGGTAACTACATGTGCACCATTCCAGAATGAACGAGTGACCTTATATGCGTCACGAATAGATGCTGCAAGTATCTGTGTCTTGACTCCTTGCACTCTATAAACTTCACTTATTGATCTGACAACCTCCAACCCAGCAACGCTATTATCGTCCAACCGCCCAATAAAAGGACTGACGTACGTAGCACCTGCCTTTGCAGATAAGATAGCTTGAGCAGCATTGAATATAAGCGTAACATTTACCTTGATTCCCTCCGAGGATAGTACTTTACATGCTCCGAGTCCTTCTTTGGTGCATGGAACCTTTATTGTAGCAACGCCACCAAACTTGTTTGATAAACGTAAACCTTCTTGTAACATTTCATCAGCGTCACCAACTACCTCCATGGAGATATCTGGTACACCAATATCCTTTATCTCAGAATAGACATCCTCTGGATCTCTACCTGATTTCATAATAAGAGTAGGGTTTGTAGTGACCCCATCAACTAGACCTGTAGCAAACTCCCCTCTTATAATGGAAGTCTCAGCAGTATCTAAAAATATTTTCATATTGGAAAACCTCTAGTATCAGTCATTTCACCCAGTGCTTCATTAACAAACTGTCGTGTACCAACAGGATCTGGTTTGAATTCTTCTGGATTTGGTATTTCTATATTATCATCTTCTCTGGTAACTGAAGCAACAGGTGAGACAATGCACACAATACCATTATGTGTGGTCACCTTTAATGTATGCCCTTTCTCGACCAGTTTAAGTGAGAAAGCTATACTCTCTTCAAATTCTGTTTGTGATAGATCTATTATATTCATGGGAGATAGGTTATCATTTCATCTGGAATCAATTCTCTAAAGGTACTTAGTGTTTCAGTGAATCCTTCAGATCCCTCATCATCAAACTTCCAAGTAACTACTTCATCACACCCATCATCTGCCATAATCTTGACCGTCCTCTTAGGGATATTGACCCAGATATGCTCTAGGTATTGGTCATCATCATAATCATTCATAGGTTTAGAGACTCGCTTCCTACCAAGTATACACTAGTTCAGGAGAACTGGCAAGCCATAGATCTGACATGGACCAAATCCACAACCAGCAGCAAGGTATCCCGTAGCACATGAGTATGATGCCATACCAGTGACCACCTGGTTTATCAGCGATCCTGAAGGCACAAACTCAGCAATCACACCCGTAGGTGCTGCCACGAAGGTAGCATGGAGTGCGTTCTGGGATCCTGCAAGTATGTCTGCCATACTGGATGGTACTGTGGTACCAATCGAGATCCTAATCTGTGATGGTGGTGCAGCAGCAGGGAATGGTAGGTCACATGTGATGTCCACAATAGCACCCTTAACCATACTAAACTGACCAGTTAATGCTGCAAATGGGTTGAATAGAGCAATAAACTCAAATCTACCTGCATTTAGGAATGATGTAATAAAGTTTGCTTGGTTAACTATCTCACCATCAGCAATATTTTCAATAGTATTACCTTCTATCTTAACGTTTTGTGAGTTAATCATTAACGATTCGATAGCAGCGATACTAACCTTAGCACCCTGTATCTTAACCTCACCAGTATATGCTATATCGTGGTCTCCTTCCTTTCTAGCAGCAGACTTCTGCTCAGTAGTATCATTAAGTTTACCAGTTAATTGTGGACCTGTTGGTGTCCTACCAAATCTATCAGCATCAGGTGCGTATGGTATCTTACTTACTGGATAGAATCCACCTACATTCTGCTCTTTAAGTACTGCATCTCTTTCCATGGTAACACTAGACTTATAGTTTAGGAAGTTACCACCTGACCCTAAATTATTTGCTGTGTCTACATTAGACTGAGCATTATTTGATTGAGTCTGTGTATCAGCAGGTATTTGACCTGAAGTTACGTTGGTATCTGCATTCTTAGTAGCACCACCCTCACCACTTGTATCTGGACTCTTAGAATCTCCACCTGACTCAGACTGTGGTCCTTGTGAGTTGTGCTCATTCTTAGCACCTGTTATCTCTTCATGGTAATTACCCATGACCTTAAGATAGAAGTCACCCTCAACTGTTAGACAGTAGTTACCTTTAATAGTCTCACACTTATCCTTAGCAATGATCTTAGTCTGGTTGTTAGGTACGTTAACATGCTCATTACCATGAGAGTCTTGGAAACTGGTTACACCACCTGGACCTGACGTTATCTGCTTCTCTTTACCTGGCGTAGCATCATTAATAATCTTAGCCCCATTAAGAGATGTCTTAGTCTCCATTAAATATGGGTTAATATTCTGGAACATCTTATCGATGTAACTACCAGTCTCTTTTATCTTATTAAATAATCCTCCTGCTCCTCCTCCACCACTACTTCCTTCATATAGATTACCTACATCAGCAAATGGTGTACCCTTGATAGCATCTTCTATATTATCGCACTCCGTGGATCCTATCAGTGGGAACCACATCTTAGACTTCGGCCTCTTTATCTTTCTGTTACAACTCTTTTTAAATAGTGCTCCAAGGATTGCCATTAAGATTTGTAATAGAGATCCCCAGTCTAATGATGTGAAGTCAAACTCCATAATCATCTGGACTGTCTCACCTAACGCTCGTGCTGCTCCTGCCATACCTTTGGCAACACCAACAGCACTTATAACATCACCTGCAACATCTCTTACACGATTCATTGATGAGGTAATACCCTCAAGAATACGGTTGCTTAATCCTTTAACAGCAGAGTCAATGGCAGTACCGATTGCAGACGTAGCTATCTTGTTCACAGCTAGGGCTGCCATCTGGTTCGCAAAGTTCACCGTATCCGATAGAGCACTTTGCACCAGTCCTAACCACATTGGCTTCTTAGCACAAAATAGGTCAAAGATCTGTGATAGGAATGCCATCAACATATTGATGACAACAATAGGTATAAACTGAGATACGATCTTCACAAGTATCGCTACAACCTCAGCAATTAGTTTTGCTAGTAATTCTTTTAATGGTGCAAGGATACCAGAGATACCACTGGATAGGAAGTTAATAACCTTACCTAGATGCTCTCTTACCTTATCTCCTGCCATCTTATTACCTGTGGCAACAGAGACAAATCCACCTGGTCCTGATGCCATGGTAGATGCCATCTCACCTAACTCAGTTAACATCCTTGTTAGGTCAGTCTCAAATCCTTTACCAGCTGGACCAGCAACACCATCACCAATACCATTAGCATTAGTTGGTGGTTTAAATGGGTTAGTTACAGCATTACCTGGTAATGCTTGTATAGCAGTACTGATACCACCTCTTGCTTCTTCTACACCACCATTAGCATCTGCTGGTGTAGTACTCTGGACTTTAGGGAATGGGTTACCATTCATTGCTTCCTGACCACCCAGATCCTTCTGTGAGTTAGTATTAGTCTTATTATCCTCAGCGTTCTTAGCGTCTGCAATAGTAGTCTTCTTATCTGCCTTATCCTGTTGGAAACCCCTGAACGCACCTAAGACGCATGGCATTTGTGCTCCCTCACCATCGAGGAAGAAACCTAATACCCATGCGCCTGGTTGTAATTCTGTTGTAGTACCTGCTGCTTTAGTCTGTGGTTGGTCACAAGGTAAAAGAACAGTAGCCCACGGTAATATCTCCGTAGGTACATCTTTAGTATATGCCTCCCTACTCTTACTACCAGTGTACCATCCTAATATACGTACCTTGACACGACCTAGCTCAGAAGGATCATCGACATGCTCGACTTCTCCTACCCACCAAGTGTATCCATCCTTTCCTAAAAAATCGGTACCAGTTCTACTCATTGTATATAACTTTTCTTTTATTTAGCAAGTCTAGTGAAAAGAAATTCACCTTCCGACTCTTCTTTACCCCATCGGAAAGCACCTGTCTTCAAATCATACCCAGTATCTATTGCTCTGTACTCTGTGCCATTGAATCTTATTTTGGAGACCATCCGTGTCGTACCCTGGATGCATTCTCCATCAGGATGCCCATGCCACCAGTTGTCCACATACTGCCATATGAAAGGGCAAGAAGGCTTACCAGTAAGAATATTATACGTTTTGGAGTAAATAACATTTTGATCCATCTCCTCCAATTCATACCTTATTATATTATAAGGATCGTCTTCACCCTTATATTTGTACCAAGACTTCGCTTCAATCTGCCGTTCCGACATACTGGTCAGCCGAATATCGATTTGAGGCCACCTTGAGGGGTTGCTCATCGCTTGTCTTTGATTTCGATAATGACCTACTAAAAGGTCTATGAATTTCACCATCACAAGAATACTCTTCCCTATACATATCTATCTTACGAATAAGACCATCATACACCTGTACTTTGTCAGGTGTATGACGCTGTAAGTCTAAACATGCTTCTCTTAACTGGTGCAATTCGTGCTGATTAAACTGCATAGCAAATAACATTGGACGCTCACTATTTAGTCGTCGTACACTAAGCACTCTGGCTCGTCTGGATGCATCTCACAAAATAGTTCAATAGCATTTGGATCGTGATGATCTCCTGCTACGATTTCGTCATGATGATGTTGCTCATAAACTTCAAGTTCATGAAGTTCTTCTTTATAATGTCTTCTTGCAGCAGGATTCAATTGAGGATCATCTAATAGATCCTTATCGTGCTGAATATGTTGTTCGATTGTTTGCATGGTCCTTACCCCAAGCTGTATAGTTATTTATATGAGTATTATATCAAATAACTTACGCATCGCCACTGCGAGGTAGGGAATCCCTGACTAATTCTAAGTTTGTTGTTATACCACTTCTCTTGTAAGTATGCTTCAGACCTGCGATTACATACTTTCCACTAAACTTTTTATCTTGTTTTACGTTAGCACCTTTCTGTCTTGATCCTGGAATAATCAGTTTGATTAATGACCCAGCACATAGTCCTACATTACCTGGCACCTCAATATTCAACTGAATTGCCTTTAATAATGTGTAACGTGCAGCAGCATATTCTGCACATGCCATATAATCATCATCAGATCTGGTACCATTGTTAGGCATGCTCTTAGATGCTTGATTCTTTAACCCAGGTAATACTCTATACTTAATCCTAGTTGGTTGTGACTCACTTAAAAACTCTGGTGTTTTAAATGGTGGTACAGTCTCGACAGTAGTTGCTTTAGAGAACAACTTCTCATATGTCATCACCCTAGCATCATTCAGAGTACCAGCAGGTTCATACTCAGTCTTAGAAGACTTAGGTGCACTTGCATCTTTAGGTGTGGGTAATGCTATACCTATAGCAGAAGACTTATAGACACCCATCCTCATACTCTTCAGATGATTTGCCTTGTCTGGATATTGTATATTCTCTATAGTATAGTATTTGTTTGCTGGCTCAGTACCTTTCTGCACATAGTTGTACGTGTATATGTTTCTAGTAGCACCACCATCTGCAATAGAATCAATAGATCTAAAATTAAATCCGTTTGAATTCTCCCAGAACAAATAACCTGATTGCTTGTCACTACCCCTGCTATTCTGTAGTCTGGTGATCTTATCACTCATAAACATGATAGTATCTACTGGTTTCCAGCTGGGAGATATGAAAGTATACTTTGAGTGATTCTCAAATCCATGCTTCTTGATCTTCTTAGATCCTTTCAAATACTCTTTAACAATATACTTGGGTACATTCTCTACATCTTTCGCCCCCTTCCCTGGTCCAAATGCCTGAAAAACTTTAAACTGCTCATTATTGTACATCTCTGGTGATACAGTATGAAGAATGTACATCTGTCCTCTCTCAGACTTAACGATGCTACCTATCTTATAGACCTGCATTGTTATTTCTAACTTCTCATCCTTGAGTGCACTCTCAGTGGTTATGTTGACATTGATCTTCTCACCACCCTGTAACATTAAGTTAAAGTCAACTGCATCTAAGATAGTGAAATCACAGCGAAGGAAAGGTGACTCAATGGATTCCATGTATTCAAAATCCATTACCATCTCTTCTATATTCCACTTCTTATCATTCATAGTCACAAGTTCAATCTTATTGACCGTCATCCCTCTGGAATTTTGGGATGCTTGACCCTTCAACTCCACCGTCCCAGGTGGGGGTGGAATAGGGGGTGCTGATGATATCATTACTGGCATGCTCATGTTACATCAACTCCGATGGGTTTATCATACTCTCTTGGATTAAACCAAATTTAGGCATCATATAATCATGAGAATCATGTCTCTCTTCACCTGGAAGTGCTAGTGGTACGTCTTCTGCACCACCACCTGTATCTATTGGTGGTGCATTAACTACATTAACACCTCCTCCACCACCTGACATGGCTGCCACTTGTAATTCTTTCTTCTTAGAAGTTTCATCTTGCTTTGCACTCTCTAACCTACTACCACTAGAATTAATTGATGATGCAACCTGAGCTAATCTATGCGATTCTGTGCCTGGAATAAATTGATTTGTCTGGAATTTGACATCCTGAGCAATCTCTTCACCTATCTCTTTGAATTGTTCAGCAGTCATATTCTCATAACCATACTGCTTCCCTATCTCTTTCAACTTCTCTGCATACTTAGGATCTTGAGCCATGTCTACTACCATTCTTACTTGGTCAGCAGCAGCTCTACCCAAATCAATATTCTGACCATCCTGAGTCATCTTCAACCCTAATGGTAGTTTTTTATTATTCTCTTCATCAAGTTCTGCTTGTAGAGCAGGATTAGGTGCCACAGTATTAGTGATACCGAAATGTTGCTTCATCGCATCCATTCCCATATTCACAAGATTATCCATGTCAACTTCACCACCCTCTGACTTCTCTTGTAACTTACCACCCTTTGAGTACGTTGGTAGGAAACCACCCATCAATGCTTGACGCATCCTCATGGAAGTTAATCCTTTATTCTTTCTTGTTGCTGGTGTATCGAATGGTACTACAAATGCACCACCACTAGACTTCTGTGCAACATACTCCTTACCATGTCCTATGAAACTGGTTGACTTACCACCATCAAGACTAACAGGATAACCTGATTGAGGACCATTAATCCATCCACCTTTAGCGAATCCATCATAGAATCCACCTTTAGACTTCTCTTCTTTAGGATCGTACTTATAATCACTATCTGCAGTACGACTATCCTCCATCATATCTTTTAATTCTTTTCCACCTTCATGACTATAGGTATCTTCAGTAGAAGTTTCTTCTGTATACTCAGACTCAGAATTAGCACCTCCACCAGGAGTAAAGAATTTCAATACAGTAGTTAATGCCTTCATTCCTAAGAATAAGGGGAAGAACATTGTCTTGACACCTATTCCTAGTATCTTGGTTATCATTGGTAGATGAGGTTCCACTGCCTTAAGGATACCACTCATAAAATCACCAAGTACGACAAAGAAATCCCCAAATGCCTTACCAATGGGTTCCATTACCTTACCAAAGACTTCACCTACCTGACCAACAAACTTCTTAATTGGTTCAATTACTGGCTCTAATGCTCCACCTATTGCTTTACCTGCCTTACCTCCTAAGAATGCTCCAGCAGCACCTGCAAGCATACCCATTCCAGGTATACCAGTAGCAGCACCCAATGCAGATCCTATTGCTTGACCTGCACCTGCACCAACACCTGCACCAGCTATCTCTGCTCCACTACCACCTTGCTCTTTAACTATCATAGCAGCAGCAGATCCAGCAGCTAGTGATCCTAATACTGCTCCTCCACCACCTCTCATAAACTTACCTACCTTGGGTAAGATTTGTTTAGCTACACCCTGTATACCACCTGCTACACCTTTAAACAGTTTAAAACCTTTCTTTATACCTGTTAAGGCTGCCTTCTTCATTCCTCCAAAGGCACCTCCCAGTTTAGATATTACCCATCCTACCGCTTTTACTGTACCTATAGGATTCTTAAGGAATGCTAACCCTAGGAACAATGGGGCTGCTGATGCAATGAACTGAAGTGCACCAAATAATCCTTTCAAACTAATAGGATTCTCTAGGAATTTCGTCAACCCATCTAAGGATGAACCTGCTAAGAAACCTACTATCTTAAATACAAACTTACCTATAGCAGCGAGACCCTTGAATAGTTTCTCTACCTTATCAGGATTATTAGCTACCCAATCAAAGACCTTATACAGACCCATGACAGTGAATAACCACTTAGCAATCTTAACTATTCCACTGAATAGACCACCAAATGCTTTAGTACTTCCCTTCTTAAATGCTTCTGCTATCTTCTTGAGTGCTGGTTGTGTCTCTGACTTATTCTCAGCATCATCTCTAGCTGCCTTACCTCTTCTCTTCTTCTCTTCTACTTGCTTTGCTTTATCTCTCTTCTCTTCATTCTGAGCTATCTGATCTTCTTTCTTGATTAATGCTTTGTTATTAGATATCTGTGTAGCAATATTAGTTCTCCATCCCTCAACCATTGCTTGAGAGTTTAGTGAAATACTATTAAGAGTCTGACCCAAAGAGTTCATACCAGAAATCACCGACTGCATGCCAGTATTGGTACCCTTATAAGATACCATCTTATACAGTGCTGCTCTCTTTACTTTAACTGTAGGTGCGTCTGCCATATTAACTTAACATCGCTGATGATGGTGAGTACACAGGAATAACATTAGTTCCACCATTGTTATTTATTACCTGTTCAGTAACAACTGTGGTCTCACCCTTAACTACTAATGGCATCATCTCATCATCGTGATCCCTTTGTGCTTTCTCTTTAATCTTTTGTACCTTTCCAGAGAAATTTGGTGGTGAAATCTTAAGTGATGGTATTACTTTACCATAGGTGTTATTCCATGCACCTATTGCTGCATCTAATACCTTAGGTACTGCACTCTTCACACCATGTGGCATGTCGAATGACAATTCTTTAGTAACCTTCTCTACCTTCACAGTAGTACCACCAAATGGTGCTTCCTTATCATAGAAGTCAAGTGGATTTACTCTTGATAATACATCTGTCTTAGGTCTTCCAGTATGCTTAGGATCAAGTGCCATCTCCCAGTGAAGATGAGGTCCAGAAGACTTACCACTATTACCTGTATATCCTAATACGGTACCTTTAGGTGTCTTCGTACCCTTCTGATGGGTTGGCATCTTATCAAGATGTGCGAAGAAATGACCATATCCTTTGTCATCTACCCAACTTATCCAGAATCCATATCCAGAATCCTTACCTACTGCCTCAACGAATCCATCTGACATTGCTACTACTGCTTCACCTATCTCTGTAGCAATATCAACACCCATGTGCATACCAGGTGATAACTTAAAGTCTCTCTCACCCATAGGTGATGTTATTAAATGTCCTCCTTCTTCCATTGGTTTAGCGAACATTGGACTACCTGCCAACACTGCTTTAACTAAACCACCCATACTATAATCTTGTGGTGTTGTTACTGGGTATATGTCTTTCATGGTACCATATACAGGTACTGCACCACCCTCTGCCTTCTCTTGACCCATCTGAAGGACTTTACCTCTAGTCCTTATTACTTTCCATGCAAAACCTATAGGATTCTTAGCGAATGCTATAAGATTCTTCACTCCATTAATAACCTGACCTATTATCCACTTGATAGCATCAACAGCAGCACCAAAAACGAAGGAAATAAAGTTCCCTATCATCTTAGCACCTTTCATTAGTAGATCACCAATGCCACTTAAGAATCCCATAAGTGCATCAAAGGTCTCTTTAAAAGGTGCAAACACCTCTTTCATAACACCCCATATCACCTGACCCCACATCTTAAACATCTTACCGAGTGGACCAAATATAGGTTCTATAATTGGACCTAGAGTCTTACCTACCCACTCACCTAAGAAACCACCAATAGCATTACCAACGATAGGTGCAAATGGACCTAGGAATGGACCTAGTAACGCAGTACCTACTGCACCACCTATTAAACCACCTGCTGCCTGTCCAACACCTGCACCTATAGCAGCAGACTTCTTCTCACCTGATGCTATACCTGATGCTATACGTGCAGCTCCACCCAATACAGATAGACCTCCTGCTGCTGCACCTGGTCTTGCCTTTGCAAACTTACCTACCTTACCAAAACCTTTCTTGCCGAATTTGAGTCCTTTCTTACCCATTATTCGACCACGTTGCTGTAACTTACTGAGTGGTCCTTTCTTTGCTCCCTTAAATTGTCCTTGGAATCTATCTTGTGCTTGTTTCTGGTAAAGGTCAGACTTCATCCCCTTACCTGCTTGCTTACCTCTCTTAAGGTCTGCTCTCCTAGCAGACTTCTGAATCTTCTCGTACTCTTCTTTACTGTATATTACACCCGTCTTTTTATCTCTATACCCCGTACGTCTCGATGCAGCACTCTGTTTTATCTCTTCTTGTGTCTGAGTATTCCTAGCAAATGTCTCTCTAATACCATTAAAATCTGATATTGCCTTCCATGGCATTAATAGGTACTGTGCTGTCTTAAATGCAGCAATACCACCTAATAACTGGAAGACTCCTAAGAATGCTCTTAGTCCTCTCTTAACAGGGTTCTCTTCAAAGCTACCAAATATATTGGTAAGACCATTCATTATCCCATTGATACCAAACCCTAGTATCGAAAATGCAAACTTACCAATAGCAAATATTAATTTGAATACCTTCTCTGCTTTACCAGGATCTTTATCCATCCAGTCAAAGATACCGTACAGGAGAAAACCACCAATGATTGCCTCTAAGAAACCTCCTATTCTCTTAAAGAATCCCTCAAATGGTTTTTTAATGGTATCCCATCTCTTCTTGACAGGTTTATCAGCTTCTTTCTCTGCTTCTTCTAATGTCTTCTCTACTTTATCCCTCTTCTTCTTTCGGAACATCTTCCTGAAAGAATCAATACCTTTCTTCCATATACTCTTATCTTTCTTATCTTTATCATCTAATTTCTCTGTCTTCTCTGCTATGTCAGTACGAAGCCAATCACGTTGAAACTCAATGATAGTATTAGTTTCAAAGAAATTATGTGCTATGCCCTCTGTTACAACACCAGTACGATTGATTCCCTTACGGATCGCATTAAAGTCTTCATCTAACTTACTTGAGATCTTAAATGGTTTAATTGTAACAAACGATTTAATTGCCATTAGAGAGACATTTTGTTTTCTTCTTGTTTCTGCCTTCTTTCTTCCTCTTGTATATGAGCAATAAGAAGATTCACATAAACATCACGTTCCCAAGGCATCATATTCTCTAATTCAGTCAGAGAGTACTTGTGGTGTTGCATTAATGCGAAATTAGTCTTGTAGTAATTCTCAAGACTATCATGCATTAGGGCTACTCGAAAAAAGATGCTAGACCTTCTAACTGTAGCTCACTGGTAACCTTAGTCTTAGGATTATAGATTGGAATAGTATACGCTAACTTAGGCATTGTCTGGAAGAAATCTTGTACCTTCTGGAATTGCTCAGAATTGAGTCCTTCTAGGAAGTCAAGTGCTTCTGTCTTAGTAAACGTGTCATATACCTCTTCTTTATCCCATACTTGGTCTATACAACCAGCTGCAAGTTTAAAGATATCATCAATATCTGGGTTTTCAGTAAGATTCTGTTGAATGAATACATCCAATGATGGATATTTCATCTTGATACCTACATTACCATCTAACTCAATTTTGTTAGTGTGTCCTTCAGGTACCTCAACACCTACCTTATCCAGTGGTATTTTCACATCGACCTTTGTTTCATCATCATCTGGTGCAGTGACTTTAAATTCACTCACCTCACCAACTGCCTTAGATCTGATCTTAAGGAAGATGTACTCAATCTCGAAGGTTGCGAGATCTTCTACTTTTCCTTTCAAACTGGTGCAGTTTTTAATTATTGTCTTCACTGCTTTAATCATCTCTTTGTCGTTGTTCGACTCCATAGCGAGATAAAGCAATTTCTCCTCTTTCACTAGAAAGGGGCGGTATGTTAACTTCTTGCCTGTAATAGGCATTTCCATCTCATACTCAGGTATGGCTAACTTGGGTAAAGGCATAACGATTAATTATATTATCTTTATTTAGACACCATATCGAGCAACATCTTTCTGCTCAACATCATATCCCATTATATTGGCACTCTCATTGAAGAAGTTGATATGACGATCACCTGCATCAAATCTAGTAGCCTCACCACCAATAGTGTCAAATCTATATCTCTCGTAGTAGAAAGATATATCTAACTTCAACATATCAGTTTGTCCATTATTAAAACTAAGTGATGACATATCATACGGGAATGCCCCAAACATCTGCCAAACACCCGTTGCTCTATTTAATCTCTGTTCGTATTGTTTACCTTCATGGGTTATACCATTCCAGACAATATTGGATCCTAACTCCCACTTAGAGATCATAATATTAGTTGTGTACTCCTCATATAGAGTAACTCTATTTTCTGCATCACTAGCAGTATATTGCATCCATTTCTCAAATAATTCTCTATGTATTAAATCTTTTGTAACGATAAATGACACATTGAGGTCTGTAGCAGCAGTATCAGTAGCAAAATTACGTTGCTGTCCTACATCTCTTATCTGACCAGTAGTAATTCTTTTTCCTGGTACTGTTACATCATCAGCGAAGTAATTAATAGACTCAAATACATCTCTACCTCTTGATCTTAATACACGATCGTTCAGCATGAGACATTGAGGTAAATCTATTCTCACTGAGTACAGATTACTCCTTGCTGGCTCTTTAGCTCCACTCGCTACTAACTCACGGAACTTGGTAAAACTATTTGCCATTACTTAAGTCTACTCCATATGATTCGACTAGGTACTTCCATTGTCTTTCCTAATCCAGGCGGTTGAATAACAAATTGCTCAACTGGTAGTGGTGTCATATTCTCTAACTCTTCTTGAGGTACATTATATGCACTTGTCACACTACTCATAAAGTATTTATGGTGGCAACGCATAGGATATGAAATACTACCAGCAGCCCATGTATTTGCCATACTTTTTCTACTACTAGGTCTCAGATAATGTAGATTGCCACCTGAAAACTGCATCTTATCGTAATCTACATCTGTAATCCTAACCATTGGGAATGTATCCCAGAATGGTAGGTTAGGTGTCTGTGCTGAATAGTTGAAGAATATAATATCACCCACAGTGAAGGCACCAGTATATGACTCTAACCCATATTGCAACTGCTCACGGTACCATCCCTTACTCTGTAAAGCACCTCCTGCTAAATCTTTTACGTCTGTGAAAATACTCATACTCCTAAGTGATGCTCTGTCAGTATTAAGAAGGTCATTCTACGGTCTGCACAATATTGTCTCGCTGCTCTCCATTTTGCCTGATTCACACCATACGTCTTTACTTCATTTAAAAAAGTCTTGGTCTTTTGTTTCTGACGTTTCGGTGGGAGAGTTTGTTTATGAGGTTTAATTTCGATAATGCTCTTTGCGAGTCTTCCGTCTTTGGTTCTTGCTTTAACATAAAAATCGGGATAATAACGATGAGAACGATTGTCCAAGGGGCTACGATAAGGTATAATAATTTCTTCACTTCCCCACTCCAAAATGTTTGCATTCTTGTCACAATAGTGCATAAACTTTTTTTCCCACAAACTCCTATAAATAATCTTAGTGGGATCACCTTTATACTTATGTTTATTTTGAGGTCTGTAGATTCCTTTGTAAGACATGACGTTAGTATTCCCAACAAGTAAACCGTTAGGTGCCAATAACCGCAATAGTCGAGAGGCTATTAAGGATGAGGCAGCTTTCCCAACCAGGGTGATAGATTACCTTAAAATAGATATTTATGGTCACGAGCACGATGAAATCATCGATACAGTCTATCTATACCTACCAAACAAATTAAGTGAGAAATATACAGCAGAATATAAGAATGTTACATTAGGACCAGCAGGTGCAGCAGCAGTTGGTGCAGCACAGAAGATAGTGCAGTCTGGTGGTGACTTTGAAGGTACGTCATTTAAAGGTGAATTAAAGAATTTCGCAAAAGCAGCAAAACCATCATTAGCATTTGGTGCTGGAGCAAAAGCGATTAGTGCAACAGTTGGTGTAACTGGACAAGGAATGAGTAGTTTAAGTGGAAATGACCTATCCGCACTTACTCAAGGTAAAATATTCAACCCTTATGAAGAAGCAATCTTTAGTGGCACGAGTTTCAGGAATCACTCGTTCTCATTCAAGATGCAACCAAAAAATGCTACTGATGTCCAGACCATATACCAAATAATCCACACCTTCAGGACAGCAATGCTTCCTGGAAAGGATGGTAATAACTGGTTGACATTACCTGAGTACTTTAGAATCGCTGTGGTACGTTATACCGATAATGGTAAGAGTGAGACTATTACTAACCCAGGATATGGTGCTGGTGGTGGTATGCTAAACGCATTAATGCAATTCCCAACCAAAATGGTACTAAAAGGTGTTGATGTAGATTTAGCACCTGATGGTAATTACGCCTCATTGCAGTCTTGGACTCCAGGTAATAATTTGACTGATTTCGGTCCTGCGTCATATAACATGACTCTCAGTTTCCAAGAAACTCAATTCCTTACGAAGGAATCCTTTGATACTGTTACATCAAGAAATAGTGGATATTTCAATCTTGGTAATACCATGGAGACAGAAGCACCATTCCCAGTAGTTACTCCTCCTGGCACTCCTGTACCAGCAAGAGCAAATCCTAATAATGATAGATCCAGAAGTAACCCTAATTACTGGGCTAATCGTAGAGCATGGAGAAGAGGGGGAAGAGGTAGAACCGCTACCAGCAGTACATCAAGGAGTGATACCTAATGTCAAATTATTTCAAATATCTACCTGATGTCTATGTAAGGACATCCAGTTATAGACAGAATAACGTAGATCCTTATACTTTAGGTAAGAATCTCTTTAGAAGAATTAAAATCAAGGATAACCTAGAAGACTCTATTTTAGGTTTTACCCAATATACGATTCCAAATGGTTTAAGACCAGATCAGGTCGCACTGGAGTTTTATGGTGATATGTCAATGGACTGGGTGGTACTACTGACGAATAATATCATCAATGTGTATGAAGATTGGCCCATGGAAGAAGGGGAGTTATATGAGTATCTTGTAAGTACATATGGAAGTGATGATGCAGTAAATACAGTCCATCATTGGGTAACACAAAGAATTAAGGATACTAAAGGAAGAGTGGTTTTGAAAGAAGGTACTCAAGTTCCTGAATCCTTCACATATCGCTTTGCTGATGGTACCGTATATGATAAGGAAGCAACCGTTAGACCAGTTTCAGTGTATGAATACCATTCTGAGATAAATGAAGCAAAACGCAATATTTACCTTTTAAAGCGAGAATACCTAGGTGCGTTTATAGAGGAATTTGAGACATTAGTCCAATATCTTCCAAATCAAGAAACTGAAGAATTCGAGCAAATCAAGCTTTCTAAGGATACTGTCCAAGAGCAGTTTATTAACGTTAAACCGACTTATAGTACCAATATAGGAGAAACGAGTTCTATCGAATTTGCTGCCCAAGAGGATTACTCTTCTAAGATATTTGACACTTCTGGTGCAAGTATTAGCGAAGGTGATGTTTTGGCAGATGGTAGTACCGTTGCAGTTACAACTTCAGGTAATACTAACGTATAGGTAGAAATACTTAAAAAACCCTACAGGCAAAAAAATACCCCCGATTTTTTCGGGGGTTTTGCTTGTTCAGAAAGTTGAATAATATATCAACATCTATACCAACGTAATTCAGACCACCTTTTCATGTAGCCTCGTTGGTAATACTCATCACCGTTGGATAACCAAGACCAATGTCCTGGTACCCACTTTTCATAATCTACTACTCTTTCACACTTCCTGTATCGAGGTCCATAATGTGGGTGGCGATGACCGTGGTCGTACCTCCAATCTCTCCAGTGAGGTGATCCATGGGAATGTCCATGGTGGTAGGAATCCGCAAATGGCTCCCAAAACTCTTTCCAGGTCAACGCTTCTGCCTTTGCAGGAACTGCTAGTGGGAGTAATAGGAGCAAAAATGCGAATCTTTTCATTAGTCTTCGTTGGCTAGGGATGCAAAATAGCTGAGATCTGGTGATTCACCTGCCTCTTCTATTTCTTCTATCTTAGCACCAAAGCCTGCGGTTTTGGTGGGAGTAGGGTCCGCTTTAACAACTGGACTAGCTAGAGGCACTAAATCCTCTTCTTCTTCGTTTGTTTGCACTACAGGTCTTGCTGACTTGTTAAGTACTAAATTCAAACGTGCTGATAACTCCTCATAACTCTTGAAGTTCTTAAGGTCAGTAAACTCTTTAAGAGAATGCTGAGACTTCCAGACATCTTCAAGTGACTTATCATCTAAGTCTGCTAACACAGAGGGTGAGTCAAACTCACTCTTATCATAGTTCCAGTATCCACCAATGGTCTGGATCTTGATCTTAAAG
>MDSY01067729.1_pt1 | contig 22430 bp, 20 predicted proteins | sample 811131 | NCBI WGS metagenome assembly MDSY01 (sample SAMN05326643, study PRJNA326480) | marine metagenome | isolation source: seawater | place: Atlantic Ocean: South West | collected 2010 | reverse complement strand
AGAGAGGGCATCATCAAAATCTTTTGCTGTTTTTGGGTCTATTGTAAAGGTTAGGGTTTCTCTAAAGTCCCTCCTTTTCTTAATTTCTTCTGGACTGATGGATTGATTAATTGCGTTGGCTGCAACTTCTACTTCTTTAGGAAAGTTTAATGGCAAACCATAATCCGATAGAATAGCATGCATTTCAGTGTTTGTTTCGCCAGGTGGTCCAAAGGATTCTAATAAGGTTCCATAGGGTGATTCTACTTTTTTTGGCCAATCTGTATATTCAACTAATACCTTATCTCCGTTGGTATAACCAGTCAACTGTTTTTTATCTATAAAAAAATCTGTATACATTCTTGGCCCTCGAGTTAATACAAAAGCATAGTTACTTTCTATTTGTAGTACCCCAACAAACTGTGTTTTATTTCTTTTTAAGATCGTTACTATTTCGCCTTCAAAAGCACCAGATTTTTGCTTTCTTTTATAAACATAAACTTCTACTAAATCTCCTTGAAATGCTCTGTTTATATTGTTTTTAGAAATCATGATGTCATGTTCCAAATCTTCACAAATAACAAAGCCTCTTCCTGTAGAAGTAACATCTAAGGTACCTTGATAATATTGCTTGCCAGCGGGCTCTAATGTATATCGTCCTTTAGATGAGCTTTTTAAAGTTTTTTCTAAAGCTAATCGATTTAAAATCTTTATTATTTCATCGCGAGTTTTAGAGTCTTTTATTTCTAGAACAGAAGCAACTTGTTTATAATTGTATTCTTTATCAGGATTGTTTCGAAAATGTTTAATTAATTTTCGTTCTAAAGATTTCTTTATATTTTTAAACATAAGAGCAAAATTACTCTAATAAATTTGAACGTCAGTTTTTATTATGAACAGTCTTAACATTAATAATAATTTATTTTTATTAAATTTTAAAGAAAATAGTGTCTATTATAGCTTGTTAATAGCGGTATTTTTTTAATGTTTATTTTTAGGAAATATTAAACAGTAAATTTTATAAACATCTTATAATTAATTAAATTTTTATAAACACCTTATTTATAGATTACTAAAAATAATATAAACATTGGTTCATATATGTAATTGATTATAAAATAATAATATTTACTATGTTTTTAATGTTTATAAACTACCATTGTTTTAAACATATTTTTGAATAAAAAAAAATATTTTTTTTTAAAAAAAATAAAAAAAATAACAACACCACTTAATAATTTAAAACACCCCTTTCTTTATTATAATTTATTAACAAAGTATCCATTTTTTTGGGTGTACTTATAAACAAGAATGTTATGTTTGTTTACATTTATAAAAAACTTATGATGAATTTTTCTATAGGCAACGACCACGCAGGAGTTGATTACAAAGAAGCAATAGTTTCTTACCTTATAAGTAAGGGGCATAAGGTTACTAACCACGGAACAGATTCACAGGTAAGTGTGGACTATCCTGATTTTATTCATCCTGTGGCAAAGGACGTTTCTTCTAAAAAAGTGGATTTAGGAATTATTATTTGTGGTAGTGGAAACGGAGCTTCTATGACAGCAAACAAACATCAAGATATTCGCTCTGCTCTTTGCTGGACAAAAGAAATTGTGGCTCTAGCTAGAGAACACAATAATGCTAATATTTTAAGTTTACCCGCACGGTTTATTTCTATTGCTCAAGCAATAGAAATGGTTGAGGTTTACCTTAACACAGAATTTGAAGGAGGAAGACATCAGAATAGAATTGATAAAATCCCCTGCATGTAATGGTTGATTTTTCTTACAAAAAATTTAACGAACTAACTTCAGGAGAATTACACGATATTTTTGCTTTAAGGCTAGAAGTATTTGTTGTTGAACAAGATTGTATTTATCAAGATATCGATGGAAAAGATAAAGACTCTGTTCATGTTTTAGGACTTGAAGAAGGTAAGATAATTGCTTACGCAAGAATATTAAAACGAGGTTTTGCTTATAAAAAATATAATTCCATAGGCAGGATTGTTGTTTCTGAAGATTTTAGGTCAAGAAATATAGGGCACGAACTGGTTAAGTTTTCAATAGAAGTCACTAAAAATATATTCCCAAAAACATCCATTAAGATTTCTGCACAAGCCCACCTTCAAAAGTTTTATGAAAAGCATAAATTTCAAATATCTGGGCATTCTTATCTCGAAGATGGAATCCCTCATATTAGAATGATATTATTGGAGCGTTAATTTTATTTATCAAACATCCCTCGTGCTTCCTCAATAAGTTCAGATGTAAGGGCCTTTTTGTGACCTCTATAAATTAACATACACGCTCCAAAAACAGTAACCTTCTCTTGGACTTCTTTAAAAACAACACGCAACTGTCTTTTTATACGATTCCTGTCAACGGCTCTTCTGAAGTTTCGCTTTGGAACAGAAACTCCTATACGAAGCGTTTTGTCTCCTTTAGGCGATTCAAGAACCTTAAGCATAAGGTTTTTTGATAGGATTTTATTTCCTTTTCGAAAAAGAGCGTCAATTAGATCTTTTCCCTTTAATCTTTTTAGGGTAAGCCTTTTACTCATTTATATAGGTATTATTTTCACGATCTATGTCCGCCATATAGTAGGTAGGATCAATAGTAATTAATTCTATTTCTTGTGGAGCGCGATTGATAGTAAAGCTATAGTTTGGACTTGCCCAAGACCAGTCTAGTTCAACATTCCAGGCAAAAGTATACGGGTTTTTCTTTTCTCCCCGCATTAAGGTAATCGGGATATAGTGCATTTCTTGAGTTCCGTCTTTGTATTTAACTAGTACGTCAAGCGGCATTGGCATCAGCCCTTTACGCTCTAGGTTGATCTGCGATGAGTTTTCTTTAGCAGTTACCCCAACGATCGCGTAATCAATAGTGTTGGTTGTCTGAGTCCAATCTGTTAAATACCACCTCAATTGAATACCAGAAACACGCTCTGCAATTCTACGAATATCATTAGGAACAGGATGCTTAAACTTAAATTCGTTATAATACGTTTGAAGCGTTTTATATAAATTGTCCGTTCCAATAATATAACCCAATTGTCCTAAAAATACAGCCCCTTTATTATAGGCCGAACTTTCGTAGGCAAAGTTATAGTGGTAACGATTTGCGTTAGTTCCCTGGGGCTGCTCTACTCCAGATCCAGCAAGCCTTAAATATCCATTATATGATCCCTCATGAGGAAAATCTCTTTCTTCCTTTAAAATTTTATTTTTAGCCAAAGTAGATATAAAGGAAGTAAATCCCTCGTCCATCCACTCGTGCTTTGTTTCATTGGTAGCAAGCACATGCTGAAACCATGAATGTGCAAGTTCGTGAGCTGTTACTCCAACCAGAGAGCCAAATTTTCGATCCCCCGTAATTAGCGTGCACATTGCATATTCCATTCCACCATCCCCTCCATGTATTACAGAATATTGTCTGTAAGGATAAGGGCCAATTTTTTCGTTAAAATATTCCATTAATTCTGCAGTTAAAGGCTGTAATCTTTTCCAGTTTTCAAGAATATTGGGGTTGTTTTTATAAAAAAAATGAAGGTCAACATTATTAGGGCCAGGGTATATATCATGAATATAATCTGTATCTGCGGCAAAAGTGAAATCATGAACATTAGGAGCAACAAAGTGCCAGGTAATTTTTCCTTTTTTCGATTTAGCTTTTTTTCTATCACTATATCCCTTACCAATTTCGTCAGCATTTTGAAGATACCCACTTCCCCCAACAGTATACTTTTTATCTAATTTAATTTTTACATCAAAATCTCCCCAAACTCCATGAAATTCTCTTCCTGTGTAAGGATCCGTATTCCATCCGTCAACATCATATTCTGACATTTTTGGATACCATTGAGCCATTGAAAAAGCAATTCCTTCTTTAGAGCTTTTGCCCGCTCTACGAATTAAATCAGGTACGTGACCATTAAATTCTATATCTAAAACGGTTGATTTTCCGGACAATAGAGGCTCGTTCAGCGTTACTTCTAAAATAGTTCCAGACTCAACTATTTTTGCAGGAACCCCATTTTGTTTTAAAGAAGAAACTTTTAAAAATCCACTTTGATACTCAGACAAAGAATCTATACTTACCTTAAATCGCTTATTTTTGTCTCCCCCGTTTTTTAATCGAATAGCCATGTCACTCCCCGGACGAAAAGCATTATAGTATAAGTGATAGAAAACACGTGAAAGTGTTTCTGGAGAATTATTAGTGTAAATTAATTTTTGTATTCCACTATAATCAGATGTTTTAGCATCTAAGTCAACGATCATAGTATAATCTACCTTTTGCTGCCAGTATTGAGCAGAAACCGTAAGTGAAAAAAAAGCAACCAATAAGAACGTGAAGTATTTCATGATAAAAAAATTATGAATAAGCTCAATAAAAGTAAGGAACTAGGAATTAAAATAGTCATCAAACCGAAAACTTTCTTTACAACGGACTCCTTTGGGTGTTTGTTCAAGAGAAATTAGTTCATTTTCAGCATCGTGTTCCAAAAACAAAAAATAATCCTCTTCAATAGCTTCATTAAGGAATAAAGACTTTTCCTTTAGAGTCAATAAAGGCCTTGTGTCGTACCCCATCACATAAGGTATTGGCAAATGTCCTACCGTTGGGATTAAGTCTGCTGCAAAAACGATGGTTTTGCCTTGATATTGAATTAATGGAAGCATTTGTTTTTCGGTATGGCCATCCATTAAAAGAATATCAAAACCTAAGCTGGTATTAGACAACCGTTTTTCAAAACCACTCAAAAGACTTAGCTGTCCACTTTCGCCTATAGGCAGGATGTTTTCTGAAAGAAAGGAAGCCTTTTCTCTTGGATTAGGATTTTTTGCCCATTCCCAATGGTTTTGATTCGACCAAAAGCGAGCATTTTTAAAAGCAGGCTCTAGAACCCCATTAGCATTATACTGAATAGCGCCTCCACAATGATCAAAATGTAAATGTGTCAAAAACACATCTGTAATATCATTTCGATCAAATCCTACTTTTTGAAGAGAGCTGTCTAAACTGTGATCACCCCAAAGCGCGTAATGACCATAGAATTTGTCAGATTGTTTATTTCCCATTCCAGCATCAATCAAAACAAGACGATTTCCGTCTTCAATAAGCAATGAGCGGGCAGCCATTTTAATTCTATTATATTTATCTGCTGGATTAGTTCGCTCCCATATCCCTTTTGGGACAACTCCAAACATTGCTCCTCCATCAAGCATGAAATTTCCAGTTTCAATAGGGTATAATTTCATAAATTTTTATTTTTTTAATTGTATACGCGTAAGGTATTTGTCAGACGTCATGTATAGAGCACTTTCAGAGTCATTAAAAGCACAATTAGAAGTGGCTACCATGGTTTTAATTGTGCCTATATGCTTTCCTTGTGGCGTAAAGATTAAAACCCCGCCCGGTCCTGTTGCAAAAATATATCCCTTAGAGTGTACTTTTAATCCGTCTGCTCCCCCCTTACCCGTAATTTTAGAGGCATCAAAAAAAACTTTTTCATCAGTTAGAAGACCATTTTTAACAGAAAAAGACTTCCAAAGATTTTTTTTTGAGGATGAATTAGCGATATATAAAACTGACTCATCTGGGGAAAAAGCTAGTCCGTTGGGTTTGTTAAAACCAGAATACACGAGCGTTATTTTTCCAAAAGAATCAAGCTTATAAACGCCATTTATTTTAATTTCTTTTAGGGGGTCGTTGTCTCCCTTTAGCCCATATGGAGGATCAGTAAAATAGAGGTCTCCGCTTTTGGATAATATTAAATCATTTGGGCTACTGAACCTTTTCCCTTCAAAGCGATCTACAACTGTAATAAAGGTTCCAGGTCTGGCTAAAGGCCTTTTTATTAGAGCAATTCTTCGATCGCCATGCTGAGCGATTAAAAGGTTCCCTGAAGAATCGAGAATCAATCCATTTGCACCACCGTTTTTTTCATTAGGAGCAATCCCAGTATAACCGCTTGGCTCTAAAAAAACTGAAAGCCCGCCTGACTTATCCCATCTGTATATTTTGTTTTCCGGGACATCTGTAAAAAGGACAGAGTTAAGCTCATTAACCCAGACCGGTCCTTCAGACCAATTAAAGCCATCTGCCAAAACTTCTATGACAGCATTTTCTTCAATTAAAAGGTTTATTTCAGGATCAAGCCGCTCTACGAGCCCAATTGTTTTTTGGCCAAAAAGATTTGAGATTAAAAATAATGCAAGAGTAAAAGAAAGGAAGTTTTTCATAAGGGTTTTATTTTTTTAAAATTTGAAACAACTCAGTTCCAAAAGCAAGCATTTTTTTGATTTCTTCAATACTAGATAGACGATTTTTCCCCTTAATCAAAAGTGTTTTTTGGTTAGTTTCGACATGAAAATAAGAATGGCTTTCAAAAAAGAAAATCAATTCAGGCCTAAACCATTTACGTATTTCAGATCGATTTTTCCCTGAGAGAAAAAAACGTTTAGAGAAATCAGGCGCCTCCTCAAAATTAATATCCCTATAGCCTAAAGTTTCATATATACCGGCTAAAAGGTGCTCTTTGTCTAGAATAAACTGAGGAACAGGTTCGTCTAAACGAATCGTTAAAAAGGAAGATTTTAAATCCTCTTTGGCAATAAAGGCCCCTTCGCTATACGATAGATCGAATAGCGAAAACTGTTCTGCCTGACCAACCAAAATATTATATTGATAATTGATTTGTTTGGACTTGAAGTATTCAAACTTTTCTAGATTTTGAGCTTCTAAAGAAAGTTCAGGGTGATAAGACCATTTTAAGTCTTTAGCGAGTGTTTGTAATGTTTTTTGCCTCTTGGTTAGGTTGTTTTGAAGATTCAAAAAATCTTTTATTGGCGTTACTTTTCTAATTGCAAAAGGGTGTTGAGTGTTTGAAAAATGAACATCTAGCCCAATAATTTCAAATACTCCATTTTTAGCATAAAAGGTTCTGCGATAATCGCTTAAGCCTTCCATAACCGTGTGGTCTACAAATTCACAAAGGGAAAAATCCACTATTGCATATTCGTGTTCAGGGATTTCATCTAGAAGCGCTTTTAATTTATAAAAGTTTAGAAAGCTGCAGAAATTCTTTACACTAACAAAGTAGTTTCCCGTATCCTCTTCTTTAAACATTAAAACGTTTGGTTTTAGCCAGTTTCTGGTGAAAAGGAAAAGACTTTTGTTGATAAGCACGTGTATTATAAATGTAGCTAAAACCCCAAAAGCAATCCCAGTGATAAGGCCATAGGCTAGGGTAATTCCAAGAGTTACGATAAAAATAGCAGCTTGCTCTTTTCCTATTTTAAACAACATTAATAAATTCTCAGGGGCCGCTAATCTATACCCTGTATATACTAAAATGGCCGCGAGGGCAGGGAGGGCAATTCGTTGAATTTGGTCTTGAAAAAGGAGTATAAATAATAATAAGAAAAGCGCATGAAATAAATTTGCAGATCTATTAGAACCCCCGTTATTTACATTTACAGAGCTTCGAGCAATTACTGTTACTACATTGAGGCCGCCAAGAAAACCACTTATTGTCGTTGCGATTCCAAGAGCTCTTAAATCTTTATTTACATTTGATCTTCTTTTTAAAGGGTCTAGCTTGTCAACAGCTTTAATGCTCAATAGTGATTCAATGCAAGAGATTAAAGTTAGAGAAAACACAACCCCCATAAATTCAAGAGTATTTGTTTTTTCGAAATCAGGAAAGGGTAAGTTACTCAATAGATTTTCAGGAAGCTTTATAAGTAGCGCTTCGTTTATAGGAATCGGAACGGCTAAAATGTATTCGTAGTAATAGGTTAGCCCAATAGCTAAAAGAACTATCCACATTGGTGCAGGAACCAAATGGAAAACAGGGTTCCGAATTCTAGAATACAAAATTAAAATAAGAAAACTACCAGCGCCCAGTGAAACTGCAAGAAGAGTTTCTAAAGATGCATTTTGGAGAATATATAAAATACTTTTAGGAACTTGCCCCAGGAGTTGAAAAGGGCTTCCTGTTGCGTTTGTTATTCCGAGCATTACATGAATTTGCTTAGAGATAATTCCAAGACCAATAGCGGCTAACATTCCTTGTAGCGCCGAGCTGGGAAAAAATTCACTTAAAGCGCCAAAACGAAAAAGGCCAAAAAGAAAAATTAGAATTCCGGAAAGCACTACAGCGGCTAAAGTAAATAGATATCCCTGGTAAAGATCACCCCCTCCTAAAAGAGCAATGGACGAAAGCAAAACAATTACTAAACCATTTCCAGGACCGGCTATTGTTAATTGTGACCCACCTAAAAGCGCTACGGTAATACCACCAACAATTGCCGACATAATGCCTGCTATTGGTGGCGCTTCTGAGGCTATTGCAAGCCCAAGGCCAAGGGGCAGCGCAACTAAGGAAACAACAAAGCCTGCAAAAATATTAGCAGGGAGTGCTCCCACAAAGCTTTTAAACGAACTCGTTTTACCCATTTTTCTTACTTTTTATTATGAGGACGTCAGTGGGTAATTCTGATAGAATATGCTCAAGATCTTTGGGGAAAATTCTTTCGAAAAAACCCTTCCTGTTTTCTGCAGCGTTCATGACAAGTAAATCGGCACGGACTACTTTTGCGTAATGACCAATAGAATAACCGCGGGTTCCAAAAATATTTTGAGAGTGGATCTTAATACCCTCTTTTAGGTCTTTAGGAATATGATTTAATATTTCTCTAACACGAGAGAGTTCTCTACGTTTTATTTTTTCTTTTCTTAAAGTAACTTGTCTTAAGCTTCGATCGTCGTCTACATCTATAGCTACTTCAGAGCGATTTATTTCTTCAACTAAAGTGAGTTTATTTACTTTTAGCGCTTTACCAAAATGAAACGCTGAAAGAATCGTAGCTTTCGTTTGCGGATTTTCAAAAGCATTTACCACAACATGCTGAGAAGCTTTTCGGATAATAGAAGGCTTAATAAGCAACAACACAGAACAAGGGGCATTTCGGGTAAGTTTTCTAGCAATAGATCCCATATAAAACTTCACCATATTTTCTCGTTGCATTGCGCCAAGTAAGAGTAAATCGATGTCATTTTTTTTACATTGCTCTTGGATTGTTTTTACAGGATTTCCATCTTCCCATAAAATTGAGAGATGTTTTAACTGAATAGGGGATTCGTATATAATTTCAGTGACCGTTTTTTCCTTGGAAGTAGACTTTAGCCCAACATGAAGAAAATATATATGGGCTCCTAAAAAGTTCGCTAAACGCATTGCCTCAAAAACATTTGGTTTTAAGTTGGGCGAAAAAGCAAAACCGATTAATATTTTATGAAATGGCATTGTGTTCACTTAAAATGTTTTTTTGAAATATACAGAAATTTATTTAAAATTAGAATCGAAATATTTGCTATACAAACACATTCAGCACTTGTTTTTTTATAAATTATGTTCGTTGAATAATATTTATTTTGTTTCAATAAAAACTATTTAAAAGTGATTTCAAGAAATTTAGCTCCACCCAAAAATTTGATTTCTTCTACGTTTAATTCGAGCGCACGGACCTTAATAGGTACTTTTTTTAAAGGAGAATCGTTTGCGTCTGTTGGAAGGCTTGCAATTATATCCAAAACATCTAGACCTTTAAAAACCTGTCCAAAGAGAGTATATTTTTGGTCTAAACGAGGAATTTCAACATCATGAACAATATAAAATTGGCAACCCGCAGAATACTTTTCTGGGTTGTCATCACGCCCCATGCCAACTGCGCCATAAACATGCTTGATTTCCGACACAAATTCAGGTTCAATTAAGTAATCTGAGGCTCCAAACCCTTCGGGGGTGTCTGGACACCCTCCTTGAATCACAAAGTTTTCAATAACACGATTAAAGTTTAAACCGTCCCAATATTTTGCTTTAGCTAATTCAATAAAGCTAGAACGATGTAAGGGAGTTTCTTCATAGAGCCAAAAGTAGATTTCACCTACTGGAGTTTCAATATGACCGACCGGATATTTTTCTTCTTTGTATTCACCACAAGAATAGAGGGCAAAAAGACAAAGTATAAATACTTTCCTTGACATATGTTTTTGCTTTTTTATAAAGATATAAAGAAAGGTGTTATGTCATCATAGAAATAATATTTCCTTCCGGAGTGTAAAATTCTTTCATTAAATCAGCAGCCATGCAAGAATGAACAGGAAGCACCCATAGTAGATCACCAATTTCATATTCTTTCATTTCTTCTTTGGGAATAGAAACAATTCCATGTTCCTGAGATAGACTTTTGACAATCCCCCTAGGAACACAAGACCCCCAGATACCACTCTTTTTATAGGCTACTCTCCCGAAAATAATTCCATCCTTGGGGTCCTTAATACGATCTTTTGAAAAGTGAACTCCTCCTCCGTAGATGACAAGCTCATTTCTTTTGGGATGTTTCGCAACTATCGGACAACACATAGCAACGGCAACCTCACTTAATTCATTAGAACCAATAATATTTTGTGTTATATCATAAAAGACAAAATTACCAGGACGAATTTCGTCTATTTCATCAAAGTCCTCAGAAACACTACAACTGGGTGTATCTCCAATAGAAATAATTAAGTTGGGATATTGCTTTTGGTGTTTTGCTTTGAGCTGGATTATTTTTTTTTTGCTTTTTTGATGCACCTTCTCCACCTCCTCTTTAGACCTACATTGATAAGAATGTCCTGCGTGCCCTAAAAAACCTTTGAATTTCAGTAATGGGATTTGCCTGGTTTTGTCTAAAAGGGTGTTTATCAAAAAATCATTATCAGTATCAATTCCTGTTCTATTATAGCCAATATCCATTTTTAAGAAAACACCAATAGAAGATTTTAAGTGTTTTTTTAGAAACAACAGAACCTCAATATTTTCAATACATAGGTTTAATCTAATTTTACTTGCCAGTCGGTTAATGATTTCTATTTCAAGAATATTAGTGGGAAAAGCAACCGTAATGTCATCCCATTCTTTTGCAAAGTAATCGGCCATTTTTAAAGAAGAAACAGTTGCCTTAGTTACACCAGCACTTTTAAACCAACGACCAATTTCTAGGGATTGATGCGTTTTGAAGTGTGGTCGAAACTCAACCTTACTTCTAATAGCTTTAACGGCCATTTTTCTAATATTTTTTTTGCACCGATTAGGATCTATAAACAAGGTAGGGACACGAATCATATTAACTTATCTTTTTAAATACTCTGTATGATCATTTGATATATTAATAACCATCAGGAAACTTTCTTAATAAGGTTGATTGTTCGTAAAGTGCAGCAATTTTCAAAAGCATTTCTTCTTTAAATGGACGGGAAACAAAAGTAAGACCCTTAGGCAATCCTTCATTCGAATACCCCATGGAAACTGTTAAGCAGGGATATTGAGCAACTGCAGCATGTCCTGCATTCCAATTGTTGATTGACAAAATAACATCCAGATTGTGTTTTTTAATCGGAATTTCAAAAAAGGCAACGCCTTGCTTTTTAAGTCCCTCCTTTAAGAAGGCTAGGCTGTCTGCAGATATTTTAGAACCATAAACACCATCGAAACGCTCTTGAGAATACGGAATTCTAATTATAGAATCCTTACTGTTGTGGCGAATAATATCTCCTACAGATTTTGGTAAAAGGGGATTTTTCCCAAAGCGTATCAAGTAACTTTTTAAATCTATTTTCATGTCTGCATCTAGAACCTTTCCAAAGTCTTTCAAACTTACTTTTTCAGGTTCAAATGGGATTAAAACTCCTCCAAGAGATTTTATTTTTTCAGTCGCAACACGATAAAGAGAATCAGACAGGAATAGCTTATTTACACCGAAACGAATCCCTTCTAAGCTTTTTATATTTAAAAATTCTAATGAGCCGGAAGCTTTAGAATTGTTTATTGTGGCAAGGTCATTAGGATCTTCTCCTTTCATTCCAGAAAGTAAAATAGCAGCATCGATAACGTTTCGAGTCATAGGGCCAGGTGTGTCGTAAGTGCTTGAAATAGGAACAATACCATCCCTACTTAACAAACCAACAGTTGGCTTAAGGCCAACCAAGGAATGTGCGCTTGAAGGTGACAAAATAGAACCCGAAGTTTCAGTCCCCAACGCCGCTGCAGCGTAGTTTGCTGCCATTGCAGCTCCACTCCCAGAACTAGATCCACCTGTGTCAAAAACCCTTTTACCGTATGGATTAAGAGTTTGCCCTCCCACAGCGCTATATCCATTTGGACATACATTACAAAGATAGTTTGCCCATTCGCTGAGGTTTGTTTTACCTAAAACTATAGTACCTTTTTCTTGGAGACGATCAACAATAAAAGCATCAGAAGTGAGGTTGTTTTTTAAAGCATAAGCGCCAGCAGTAGTTGGTAAGCCTGCAAAATTGATGTTATCCTTTAGAAGGATTGGAATCCCATATAATGGATGGTCTTTTTCTGATTTGTTTGCATCCTTATTTCTCGCGTCTTTAACCGCTTTAGGATTAATAGAAATAATTGCATTCAAAGCTTTAAGCGAGTCATTTTCAAAAAGTACAATCCGATACAAATACCATTGGGTGAGCTTTTCATAACTTAAAACTCCTGAAGCAATATGACTTTGAAGTGTGGGAATATTTTGCTCTAAAATAAATGGTTTCAGGCGTTGATAATCTTCCTCAGAAAAAGAAGCTATTTGCGGAGCTATTGATTTCCAAAGATTATTTTTGTCAGAAACTTTTGACTGAATCAAACGAAATTGCATTCGCTTGGATTTGTGTTTAGCATTTTCTGCCAATTCCTGAGACTGATCATAAGCCTCCCATCGCGATATTATTGTTTTAGGCGTTTGAACACAGCCAAAAATTAAGACCAAAAAAAGCAATAACACATTTTTCATAATATTTTGATTTAGGACTCTTAGACATTACCTCAGCTCTGTATATTTGTCATACTAAATTTAATGATTTTAAATTTGTTCTTAAGTTTAAAGCTTAAATGAGTAATTTTTAAAACCCTCGGAGCTCCATATTCTTCTGATTTATTTTATAGTTCTAAAACCGGCTAGTCGTTTAATTTAAGAACAGCCATAAATGCCTCTTGTGGAATTTCTACATTACCAACTTGGCGCATTTTCTTTTTACCTTTTTTCTGTTTTTCTAGCAGCTTTCGTTTTCTAGAGATGTCTCCACCGTAACATTTAGCAGTTACGTCTTTTCGCAAAGCCTTAATGGTTTCTCTAGAAATAATTTTTGCTCCAATTGCTGCTTGAATTGGAATATCAAATTGTTGTCTAGGGATAAGCTGGCGCAATTTTTCACACATTTTTTTACCAATAGAATAGGCATTGTCTATGTGAATTAATGCTGATAAAGCATCTACCTGGCTTCCATTAAGCAGAATGTCTACTTTTACTAATTTTGAGGGACGCATTCCTGTTGGAGAATAATCGAAAGAAGCATATCCTTTAGAAACCGTTTTTAATCGGTCATAAAAATCAAAAACAATTTCCGCTAAGGGCATATCAAAAGTTAATTCTACTCTTTCGGTTGTAAGATAAGTTTGGTTGGTTATTATCCCCCTTTTTTCAATACATAAAGACATAACGTTTCCTACAAAATCAGATTTTGTAATTATTGAAGCTTTAATAAATGGTTCTTCAACGCGGTCAATTGCTGATGGGTCGGGAAGATCTGAAGGATTATTTACCAATAACAACTCATTTATATTTTTTTTTACAAAAGCGTGATATGAAACATTAGGGACTGTTGTTATGACAGACATATTAAATTCTCGATCCAAGCGCTCCTGAATAATCTCTAAATGTAACATTCCTAAAAAACCACAACGAAAACCAAAACCAAGTGCGGCAGAACTTTCAGGAATAAAGACTAGAGACGCATCGTTTAACTGAAGCTTTTCCATTGAAGAACGAAGCTCTTCGTATTCTTCTGTATCTACAGGATAAATACCTGCAAAAACCATAGGCTTAACTTCCTCGAAACCGTCCACAGCGATTTGTGTAGGTTTTTCTGGTGTTGTAATTGTATCTCCAACCTTTACTTCTTTGGCATCTTTTATTCCAGTGATTAGATATCCAACATCACCGGCTTTAATTATTTTTCTAGGTTGCTGCTTGAGCTTAAGCGTTCCTATTTCGTCTGCATTATATGTTTTTTGAGTGGCAATAAACTGAATTTTCTGACCTTTAGAAATGGTTCCATTCAGGACCTTGAAATAGGTCTCTATCCCACGGAAAGGATTATATACTGAATCAAAAATAAGGGCTTGAAGTGGTTCGTCGGGGCTTCCTTTTGGATGTGGAACACGATCAATAATTGCAGTCAAAATCTCTTCAATTCCCAAACCTGTTTTAGCAGAAGCTGGAATAACCTCTTTGGGAGAACAGCCCAATAAATCTACTATATCATCTGTTACCTCTTCAGGGTTAGCAGAAGGAAGGTCAACTTTATTTAATACAGGAATAATTTCTAAATCATTTTCAAGGGCCAAATATAGATTTGAAATTGTTTGTGCTTGAATACTCTGAGCGGCATCAACAATGAGCAAAGCGCCTTCACAAGCGGCAATAGAACGTGACACCTCATAAGAAAAATCGACATGCCCAGGAGTATCGATAAGATTTAAGATGTATTTTTGTTCTTTGTGAATATATTCCATTTGAATAGCATGTGATTTGATAGTAATGCCTCGTTCACGCTCCAAGTCCATACTGTCTAATAATTGATCTTGCTTTTCACGATCCGTAACAGAACCAGTGAAATCGAGCAGCCGGTCTGCTAAAGTGCTTTTCCCGTGATCAATATGGGCAATAATGCAAAAGTTCCTGATATGCTTCATAGATTTTTTTCCAAGGCTAAGCCGTAAATATACTTATTTGTATTATGCTTTTTTGTTTTATGATAATATTTAGTTGATTAGAAGGTAATGGGACTTTAAAACCAGTTGGATCTCTTATTAACAAGCAAACAGGTATCCAGCAATTAGAGAAAAACCTAGCTTTTGTGTATTTTTGTCAAAAAATTTGAGTTTGGTAAAAATCGGCGACATAGAACTTAGTGAATTTCCGTTACTATTAGCACCTATGGAAGACGTTAGTGATCCTCCTTTTAGAGCACTCTGCAAAGAAAACGGTGCCGACGTTGTATATACCGAGTTTATTTCTAGCGAGGGACTCATCCGTGATGCTGCTAAAAGTATAATGAAACTAGATATTTACGAAAAAGAACGCCCTGTTGGGATTCAAATATTTGGCGCAAACGAAGAGTCAATGCTGCGCTCTGTTGAAATAGTAGAAGCCTCTAAACCCGATATTATTGACATCAACTTCGGGTGTCCTGTTAAAAAAGTAGTCAGTAAAGGAGCTGGTGCAGCAATTTTAAAAGATATTCCGTTAATGGTTCATTTAACGAAAGTAATGGCAGAGCACACTAAACTTCCCATTACTGTAAAAACTCGTTTGGGTTGGGATCACGATTCTATAAAAATTGTTGAGGTTGCAGAGCGCCTGCAAGATGCAGGCGCAAAAGCCATTTCTATTCATGGCAGAACTCGAGCACAAATGTATAAAGGAGAAGCAGACTGGCGTCTAATAGCAGAGGTTAAAAACAACCACCGTATGCATATTCCAATCTTTGGAAATGGTGATGTAGATACTCCTGAAAAGGCAATTGAAATGCGAGATAAATATGGTTTAGATGGTGCAATGATTGGAAGAGCAAGTATTGGTAACCCTTGGTTTTTTAATCAAGTAAAACATTTTATTAAATTTGGAATACACTCAACTTCACCAACTATTAAAGAACGCGTAGACGCAGCTCGTCGTCATTTAGAGATGGCAATTGCTTGGAAAGGAGAAGTTTTAGGGGTACTAGAAACTCGCCGGCACTACACTAATTATTTTAAAGGAATCCCACATTTTAAAGAATATCGAACTCGGATGGTAACTTCAAACGCTTCAATTGATGTTTTTGCAGCTTTAACTGATGTTGAGGTAAACTGGGGGGACTATAAAATGGTTTAAAGAAGCTTAACTTTTCTTCCAACACTCGCACTAGCCCATGCAGAAGCGACGCTTCCCAAAACAAAAATAAGTAACAAGACCATTCCAGTATTTTCAAATTCTAATCTAACAGGATAGGGAAAGTTTGTGCCTGGAACAAATAAAAAAGGGAAATAACTTTGTACAAGAATTAAGATAGAGCCAAGAAAAACTCCAAGGCTTCCTCCAACCCAGCTTATCATGCCTCCTAAGTAAAAGAAAATTGCACGTATTTCATTAGGAAGTACGCCCATAGCATAAAGCACTTTTAGCTGTGGTCTTTTTTCTAAAATCATCATTACTAAAGCCCCAACAACATTGAAGAGCGCTATTATAATTACCAGAGTAAAAATAAGATAGATCGCCATTTGCTCTGTATTAAGCATTTTGTATAGGGCTGCATTAAGCTCTGTTCTAGACCGCATTTGAATTGAAGTTGTAAGCAGGTTTGTTAGCTCATTCTCTAGGTGTTCTCGGTTAAAGTCTTCAGTAAGCTTAAGCTCTAATGAGCTGAATTTATTTTCTTTTAATTGAAAAAGTTGTCTTGCAAAAAGAATGCTACAAAAAATATATTTTTTATCAAGCTCTTCGCTTACGCTATAAATTCCCGAAACAAGTGCTGTTTTGTTTACAAAAGGATCTTTGAGAGAATTAACAGAAGCAGACTTTTTAGGAACCGTAAGAACTAAAAAGTCATTATAGTCATATACACCTAAATTTAACATTTGCGCAACACCGCTTCCAATAACCAGCTCATCAAATTCTGGGCTAAACCATTTTCCACTACTCAAAAACGAGTCGTTTTCAATTACATTTAGGTAAGATTTGTCTACTCCTTTTAGGTATGCTACGTGATTTTTCTCTTTAAAGTTCAAAAAAACTTTATCCTCAAGGATTGCCGAAACCTCAACAACACCATCAATTTCTCTTATACTTGCAAGGGCCAATGAATCTATTTGAAGGATTTTCCCAAGAGAGGCTTCAACTCTAAAATCAGGATCAAAAACATTAGAAAATGAAACCCCAAAATCCTTTAGCCCTGTAAAAGCTGAAAGAACAATTAACAAAGCTGCTGATGCAACTAAGACCACCGAAAGGGCAATGTAATTGATTATATTGATTGTGTTTTGTTTGCTTCTAGTGAAGAAATACCTTGTCGCTACGTAAAGAGAAAAGCGCACAGGGTTATTTTTTTTTTCGAGAAACTAAACTCTCAGGATTTTTGATAGGATTATTAGTAGCCTCCAATGCTTGATCAATTTTTTCGATATAATCCAAAGAATCATCTAAGTAAAAAGCAAGATCGGGGACTTTTCGTAATTGGTTTTTAAGCAGTTTTGCAAGGTCGTGTTTTACTTGAAAACGATTAGACTTAACCCCTTCAAGCACTTCAAGCGCTTTTGCTGGCGGAAAAAGGCTAAGGTATATTTTTGCGATAGAAAGATCTACAGTAACGGTAACTTTGGTTACTGAGATTAAAAGATTAGAAACCCCTTCTTTTCTGACTGCTCCTTGAAGCAATTTCGCAATTTCTTGCTGTAATAAGGTTGCTATTTTTTTTTGTCTAGGACTTTCCATATAGTTGAATGTTTTGTAAAATTAAGGATATTTGTTGGGATGTAAACCGCAAACTCAAAGTATCGGAATTAAAACAAAAAATCAGCTATATGAAATTAATTGAAAGAACACTCACAATCCTACTTTTCACATGTATGTATTTCGCTTTTGGTCAGCAAGATCAAGAAGCGATAGCCCATTTAATTTTTGAAAAAACAAACGGCATAAGAAAAGCAAAAGGATTGCCGCTTTTCAGAAAGTTAGACAGCTTAGATTTTTTAGCCCAATACCACAGTGAAAATATGGTTAAAAAAAAGTTTTATGATCATACCGACCACGAAGGATTAGGTCCTGTTGAACGAGCAAAAAAACTAAAAATAAAGGCCTGGAGAAAAGTTTCGAGCACAAGACTTATAGGAATTGCAGAAAACATTGCACAAGTACCCTGGTCTGAAAACGTAATAGGCTGTGGAGATACTCGATCTAACGAAGCGATTGCAAAGTGTTTAGTTCAAGGTTGGGAAAACAGCCCCCGACATTATAAAAATATATTAGGGGATTATATTAATCTAGGTGTTGCAATTAAATTTAATTTAGATCAAACGGGATTTGCTACTCAGATATTTAGATAGTATTTACAGGCGCTCCCATTTGAAGTCTCCATTTAACCGAAAAGAGCCCAAGTGTTTCTTGGTCCAGTTGTTTGGATCTATTAGAGATAGAAAAGAATCTTCGTCCCCTTCATACAAATGATAAGTTTCTCCAACTATAGGTTCGAATTTAAATTTGGCAGAATAGACCATTTGGGTGTCAGTCGCTAAATTTATAAAGCTTTTTATTTTCTTTTGGAGATCAGCAAGTTCCGCTTGAAATTGCTTTGAAACCTTGTCTTCCCCTTTTTTTTTAAAGGAATCGACATTGGGAATACTTATCACAGGACTGCTGTTACTTGTGGCATAAGGAAGGAGTTTTGATATATAGTACTGACTTTCTTCGTCCCATGCCACATTATCCGGTTTTTTTGACGATTTCATATTTAAACTTTAATGTAAAAATAAGGTTCTTACATAGTCTAGCCAATTTTACTTGAAAAAGATTCTAAAAAAAGCCTTGAAAAAATCAGGCGGAAAAGGGTTAAAATTAATTTTCTTTGAGAGACTTTGAAATATTGTAATATCTAGTTAGAGATTTTTTCGGACTCTTTTTTAATATTCGGTATTTTGAGTAAAAACGGTCATGTTTGTAATATGTCAAGACGTATTATAAATATCCAAATGGAGTAAATTCAATTTATATAGACGATAAGCGCTATACCCGTATTGAATTTGAAAAAGCAAAAATCCTAGAAAAAAGGTGTGATGTTAAAATACGTTCTAAGCATTTAGAAGACGTTAATTCCTTCTAAAAAAAAAATTTCTTGTATTTCAAAGAAAAAAATTGGAGATTGGGAGTAATTATTAATTTTTAAAATTATCATGGATTCAAAAAGAAAACTAGACTTAAGTTTTTTGCTTTTAAGACTATTTACCGGGGGCATGATGTTTTATTATCATGGATTTAGTAAAATTACTGAAGGTCCTGATCGATGGGATAGACTAGGAGGAAGGTTAAGTGAACTTATTGGATTAGATTTTTTAAGCATCCCTTTAGGATTCATGGCTAGTTTTTCTGAGTCAATTGCAGCATTATTTATTATGATAGGTTTATTTACAAGATATTCGGTCTTTCTTTTGTCATTTACCATGTTAGTTGCTTCTTTAAGCAATATAATTACCAAAGGAATAGTCGGAAGCGAATTATCTCTTATTTATTTATTTTTAACTCTTATAATTTTTATTAGAGGTTCTGACAGCTTTAGCTTGGATAGTGTTCTGTTTTCTGGCAGAAAATATAGATTCTGATTTGCTCACTTTAGGTATTGGTGCACTTGGAAATATTAACCTTAGATGCTCCTTTATAAAGTCTTTTCCCTCTTGAGTGGCCTACTAACAAAACAATCCTGAGGATGACATCCACCGTAATGAATCTTAAAAAGATATCAGACTGATTCAAAATTTATTTTTCATAATATCTAATTGTTTTTTTAGAAAAGACTTATGTGGTAAAAAGAATTAAAAAAACCATTAAAATGGAGTTGATATAATCAAGATAATTACCATCTCCTCAAAAATTGGCGAAAAATCGAATTAGTATGTTTACGAAAATTAGAGATAAAGTAACATTCATTAAAATTATGTAATTCATAATATCTAATTTATCAATACAATTTACAAAGCTGAGGCATGTTTATTTTCTGATATATCCTCCAATAGATTCTCTATATTCAATTACAAAACCATTTACAGAACAAAACTTTTTAAATTCATCGGTAGCTTTTCCTAAAACAACGAATGACTTAATTTGAAATATTTCAAAAGATTTTTCGAAATTTGGGCCATTAACGAAGTCTTTCCCCTGTTTAATTCCTTCTAAACTATTATTATACCTCTCAATTAATGTTACTTTATTTCCATCTTCTGAAGCATAATATCCATATTTGGTTGAAGGCTCTCTTTCCACTATGAAATCAGATAAATATTGAGTAAAATCTTTAACTTCAGTTTTCAGATTATCCTTTGTATTCATTTCTTAAATAAATATAAGCTCATTTGAATCATAATTTTTTATGATAATTGAATCTTTCTGATTCATGTTTTAGCAACTTATTATCATAAACAAAAGGGATATTAAAATTGATATTGATTTAACTTTTTGCATTTTAATTAGTTTAATATTAGGAGTATTTAAAGACACTTTAAAACAATATAAAATCCATTAATTAACATTTAATTGATTTTAAGTTAATATTAATCCAATATACAAAACTGGTTTAAAAGCGTACTTTGGTTACCTTGCATTTAATTAACTTTGAAAATGAAAAAAATTATAGTAATAGGTAGTGGTTTCGCTGGATTAAGCTCAGCAGCATATCTTTCAAAAGAAGGTTTCGATGTTACTATTGTGGAAAAAAATAAGCAAATTGGTGGACGAGCAAGAAATTTCAAGGCTATGGGTTATACATTTGATATGGGGCCAAGCTGGTATTGGATGCCTGAAATTTTTGATAATTTTTTTCATAGTTTTAATTGCAAAGCAAAGGATTTTTATAAATTAATAAAATTAGATCCTGGTTTTAAAATTGTATTTGATAATTCCGACATGATCCTTCCTGCAAATTGGAATGAAATATGTGATTTATTTGATAGCTACGAAGACAACGGAGCAAAGAAATTAAATAAGTTTATGGAAGATGCAGAAAAAAAATACAGTATAGGTCTTCGGTTTTTATATAATTCACCTGGACTTTCTGTCACTGAATTACTGAAAAAAGATGTGTTTTTTAATGTAAATAAATTACAATTACTTACTTCGTATAGAAAACATATTAAAAGACATTTTAAAGACCCTATATTAATTAGCTTGTTAGAGTTTCCAGTGCTTTTTTTAGGCACATCAGCTAAGAGTGCTCCAGCGCTGTATAGTCTCATGGCATATTCTGGTATTAAACAAGGTACATTTTATCCTTTGGGTGGCTTTGCTAAAGTGATAGATAGTATGGCAGAAGTCTGTAAAAATAATGGAGTAAAATTTTTGCTAGAAGAGCAAGTAACAAAAATCAACGTTTTCAACAAAACAGCAGAATCTGTTACGACTAAAACTCAAGAATTACCAGCTGATTTTGTTATTGGGGCAGCAGATTATGCACATATTGAATCTAAATTACTTGACACGAAATATCAAAACTATCATTCTACATATTGGGAGAGTAGAGAATTTTCACCATCAGCACTTTTATTTTATCTTGGAGTAAGTAAAAAGTTAAAAAACCTTGAACATCATACATTGTTTTTTGATGAAGACATGGAAAAGGCCTCTCAAGAAATTTATGAAACCAAGGTTTGGCCCAAAAAACCACTTTTCTATACATGTTGTCCTGCTAAATCAGAAGAAAATTTAGCTCCCAAGGGTAAAGAAAACCTTTTTATATTAATGCCTATTTCTGCTGGGCTTGAAGATACCGAAGAGCTTCGTGAAAAGTATTTCCAAATTATTCTTAAAAGACTTGAACATTACTGTAAACAAGACATAATATCTAATATTGAATATAAGAAAAGCTATTGCATAAAGAATTTTGAAGAAGATTATTTCGCCTTCAAAGGAAATGCATATGGTCTAGCAAATACATTATTACAAACAGCAAACTTAAAACCAAGAATTAAAAATAATAAGGTTAATAATCTTTATTATTGTGGCCAATTAACAGTTCCAGGGCCTGGAGTTCCACCTTCAATAATCTCAGGAAAACTAGTAGCAGAACAAATTATTAAAAGAAATAAATAAAAATAAAGGTCAAGTGTTATAGATGCTTTGAAACCCTCACTTTTGATGTTGCTTTTAGTGGGTTTTTTTTAATCTTGTATTTAAATCTTTGATATAATGAAAAGAATATTCTTCATTTCACTAATTATTGGAAGTATTATTTTTACATCTTGTTCCGGCTTAAAATTTACGTCAACCGATAAAGCAAAAATTAAGAAACCATTACCACCAAATACTGCATCTAATCGATATTCAAAGAAAAATAATTAAATATCAGTTAAAAGACAGTATTTTTTAAGTAATGTTATGGTTTAGTTAAAAAATTGAAAAATAAGACAACCCAATTGTTATAGTAACAATAAATACAATAATTTTATTTTTTACTTTTTCAGAATATTTTGTAAAATACTTATCATTGAGGATATGTTGAATTGTTTGAGCACCAATCATAATATTTAAAAAACCAAGTAGGAATGTACCATTACGGTCGTTGATGATATTT
>MDSY01052616.1_pt1 | contig 22433 bp, 10 predicted proteins | sample 811131 | NCBI WGS metagenome assembly MDSY01 (sample SAMN05326643, study PRJNA326480) | marine metagenome | isolation source: seawater | place: Atlantic Ocean: South West | collected 2010 | reverse complement strand
TCCTTGAGGTCGTTGCCGAACCCGGGGTCCCCACTTTGAGCGGGAAGCACGGACACGGGGTGGTGCTCGTTGGCGGCGGGGCGAGGGCACGCGGGGCGGGTCGCCGCGCTCGCGCCCGCGCCCGGAAGCGGCCGGTGCACCATGGGAAGAAGGCTCAAGGGGTTGGGAGGCAAGCGTAGGCACGGGTGCGTGAGAGAGTGACGCACGTCTCGCGTTTGGCGTAGTAGGCACACTACGCGCGAGACTTCAGTTTCAAACGAGTACTCGTCACACGTCGCGTCGAAGCCTCGGTCGACACTCCGAGGCATGTCCCAGAAAAACGAGAGAGTGATAACTTTTCTACCAAAGGAAGGGAAGGACAAGTGGTCGGGTCGTCCAAGGACGAGGCGGGTTTGTGTGAACGAGGTGCGAGAAGGTGCACGTTTGTGGCTCCTGAATTTTTGCCAAAAATTAAGCTGAGCGCAGACTCTAAAATTCGGCCATGAATAACCCAATAATAACTCAAGACTTCGTCCATATAAAATTTCACCGGGAAACGAATGAGGGTAAAAACCCATACGAATCGGGGTGTTGATGAGAACGACTAGAAAAGTACACCGCTAAACCGCGGGGGCCGTGTAACACTCCTCCACCAGTCCCGAGTGATGCTGCTCGTCACACGCACGCGCGCACTAGGCCGCGTTGCACGGATACTTAATCTCCACACACGTTCACGAACGTCGTCGTCTTTGGGGTCGACGCGTTTTTGGTATCGAGAGAACGCGAGAGTCACGTGTAACCGCGCGCCGCTTGTTCTCGGGAGCCACACTTTCGACACTGCGAAAGTTTGTGTGTTGATCGACTCGACACGCGCGTGAGCTTCTTGAGAGCGTCGTAGTTCTGCTTGTGTGAAGCACAAGAGGACGCGTCGTAGTTCACAATGGGTGCTGGACGCATGGGCGACGACGGGTACGTCTTTCAGCCGAAATACATCGCCAACCGATACCCAAACCTCCAAACGTCGTCCCCACTGATCGCGACTTTGCGTCCCGCGCTCGATAGAACTTCACGAACACCCACGCGCGGGTTGGGGCGGCGCACGCGGTGTGCGCACTCAACTCGCGGGTCGTGATTGCGTACTTAATCGCGCTTCTCCAACACGCAGTTGATACCTCGTCCTCACTTGCATCGACTCATTCTGTATCTCTGCCCGTCGCTGACCCTCCCTCCCCACTCGTGACCGACTCCATCTCTGTCCCTCGTTTGTTCGACAAATTATTTTTATCTCCAACAGGAACGTGCCGCTTCTGGCGAACAAGGACTCCACTGATTACGGCGCCACGTCTGACCACGAGGATGACCCGAACTACTACTTGGGCGTGTTGAAGAGCGAACTGCTGAACACGCCTGAGGAGGGTTTATCGGAAGCCGAGGCGGCTATTCGTCTCAAGCGCTTCGGGCGGAACAAACTGCGCGAAAAAGAAACCAACATCTGGTGGAAGCTTTTTCTGGAATTTGTCCAGCCCATGCCGATGATGATCTGGATGGCGATCGCGATTGAATCGTTAGAGGCGTACCTACACGACTCGAGCGACGGGTGGATCGACGTCGCGGTGTTGGTTGTTTTGCAGCTGCTGAACGTGTTGGTTGGTTTTATTGAAGAACTCAAAGCTGGTGACAGTATCGCCGCTTTGAGGGAATCCTTAAAACCGGAAGCTACAGTGAAGCGCGGTAACAAGGTGTATAACATCGACGCCACTACCTTGGTGCCCGGTGACGTCGTGTGCCTAGGCGCTGGGGGGGCTATTCCCGCGGATTGTATCTTGAGGGAGGGCAAGCCGATTCAAGTGGACCAGGCTGCCTTGACTGGTGAATCCCTCCCGGTCACCATGTTCCCCGGCTCGGACGCGAAGATGGGCTCCACCGTGACGCGCGGCGAAATCGAAGCCACCGTCTCCGCCACCGGCTCGCAGACGTTCTTCGGCAAGACCGCTGATTTAGTGCAAGGCGTTGACGAGTTAGGACACTTCGAAAAGGTGCTGAGGGAGATTATGATTCTCCTGGTCGCCTCGGGCGTCCTGATCTGCGCAATCGTGTTCTTCTACCTTATCACCATCGGGGTTGATTTCTGGGAAGTCCTCGCGTTCAACGTCGTGCTGTTGGTGGCGTCCATTCCGATTGCGCTGCGCGTGGTGTGCACTACTACTCTGGCGTTGGGGTGCCACGAACTCGCCGCGGAGAAGGCCATTGTTGCGCGTCTCTCATCAGTTGAGGAGTTGGCGGGGATGACCATTCTGTGCTCGGACAAAACTGGTACGTTGACCTTGAACAAGATGATGCTTCAGCAGGACCTCCCCACGTTCACCCCCGGTGTCGATCGTGATGAAGTCCTAAAGATGGCCGCCCTCGCTGCGAAGTGGTGGGAGCCCCCGAAGGATGCGCTTGATACTCTAGTCCTGAACGCCACCAAGCACATGGACCTGGACGCGTACGAGCAAACAGATTACATGCCATTCGATCCGAGCATCAAGCGCACGGAATCCACCGTGCGTTTAAAATCAAACAAACAAGGCTTGAAGGTATCAAAAGGCGCCCCGCACGTCATCCTGGAGATGTGCCAGAACAAGGAGAAGATCAGAGCTGATGTTGAAGGTAAGGTGCTTGAGCTCGCGCACCGGGGGATTCGGTCCCTGGCCGTGGCGCGCACCAAGGGGTCTGAAAACGGGGTGTGGGAATTCCTTGGGATCCTGACGTTCCTCGACCCGCCGCGCCCGGACACCAAGCACACCATCGACTGCGCCAACGACTTCGGTGTATCCGTGAAGATGATCACGGGCGACCACAAAGCGATCGCGGTGGAGACCTGTCGTGTGTTAGGGATGGGCACCAACGTGTTAGGCCAAGAGAAGCTGCCGTTGATGAAGGCGGAGGACCTGGAGTGCGCCACTACCTTGGGACGGGACTACGGCGAACTGTGCAGAGGCGCGGACGGGTTCGCGCAGGTGTTCCCCGAGCACAAGTACCTCATCGTCGAGGCGTTGCGTCAACAGGGATTCTTGACTGGGATGACCGGCGATGGGGTGAACGACGCGCCCGCGCTGAAGCGAGCGGACGTGGGCATCGCGGTGCAGGGCGCTACCAACGCGGCGCAGGCAGCGGCGGACATCGTGCTCACCGAGCCCGGGCTCTCCACCATCGTCACCGCCATTGTCACGTCGCGCAAGATTTTCCAGCGCATGAAGAACTTCGTGATTTACCGGATCGCGTGCACCGAACAACTGTTGTTCTTCTTCTTCATGTCCTGCATCTTCTACCACCCGAACGAGTATAACGAGGACTGGCCGTCGTACTTTTACATCCCCGTCATCGCGCTTGTGACGATTACAATTCTCAACGACGGAACGATTATTTCCGTCGCTTATGATAATGTGCACGCGTCGCAGCTGCCGGAGAAGTGGGACCTCAACATTCTGTACATCGTTTCGTCGAGCATCGGGTTGACTGCGCTTGCGTCTTCGCTGGTGCTCCTGTCCTACGCCCTGTCCTCCAGCGACCCTAACAGCCAGTGGGCGCAGATGGGTTTACCCCAACTCACGTACGGCGAGATTCAGTGTTTGATGTACTTGAAGATTTCGTTATCGGACTACTTCTCCGTGTTTAACTCACGGACCAAGGGGTGGCTGTGGACCAGGGCGCCCTCGGTGGTGCTCGTGGGCGCGTTCGTGCTCGCCACCGGGGCCTCCACATGGCTCTCCGTGTACTGGCCGTTTGGGAACGGGATGAAGGGTATTGAGTGGAGCTTAGCGGGTTATTGCTGGCTGTACGTGATGTTTTGGGCAATCGTACAGGACGCCGCGAAAGTCGCGACGTACGCGGTGCTGCAGTCCGCGGGGTGGGTGGAGTCGGTGGACGTGATCGACGAAGAGGCGCTAAAAAAGTCGAGGGACGAAGCGGGGTTTGGGCTGGAAAGTGTGGCGTAAAGGGTTACGCGGCGGAAAAAAATCACGAGACAGAAACAGAGCCTTTCTGGTAGGACGGCGGCGTACGCAAAACTTACGTACCCACCGTCACAATATTGTTATTTTCAATTCATTTGAAGAATACGAGTCATGCTGTTCATCACTTGCGTGTTCGTATCGTATTAATATGCACACGTCTCGCTAGTTCGTCCTTGTTGAGTCATTCCCCGAGTTGATATACTCGTCGATGGTATACTCGTCGTCGTTATACTCGCGCTCCCTCGAGTTTCTTCTCCCTCAGGGCCGATTCTAACCGCTTCAGCAAATCCGGAAAGCTCCCAATCGGGTCCACGATCGGCCGTCGTTCCCTCACGTAACCCACCGCCTGCATCGCGTTGACTTTCATGAAGTACATGACGCACGAGATGCCGGAGGTGCCCGCTCGATGCGCCCCGGCTAAGCAATGCACCATCACGTTTTTACCATCCTTCAACGCCTGTTCCACGAACTGAAACAACGGCTGGTAAAACTCCCTTACACGCTCGTTTTGGTTCATATCAGGTTTCGACCACCAGTGCGCGATCGGGAAGCGCATGTACGTGTAGTTTGGGTCGGTTTCGTGGTAGTTCGTGGTCTCGATGTCTTGGCAGTTGATGATTTCCGTGATTTGGTGCTTTTGCAGAATCTCTTTGTTCGCCGCTGCTCGGACGTTGCCGATGTAGAACGTCCCGCCGCCTGGGACGGTGAAGATGGGGCTGACGTCCTCGTAGAAACCACCGGGGCCGGGTTGGGTTTGAAGGCTGTGGAAGGGGTAGGGTTAGGAGGTTAGGGTTTGGTCAGTACACGGTTCTAACAATGGTCGCTCCGACGGTTCGTTGCCCCGCAATCGCAAATCAGATCTGGGCGTGTCGGTGGGAGGCCTCATCGTCGCCGTCGCCACGAAGGTACGCGCGCAGAGTTAGAACTTGTTGGTGATAACACGAGTTGGAACGTACGCCAATAATTTCACACCCTCCGCGTGGTAGTCCGTCATCGTGCCCGAGGCGCGACGAGGTCTGAGGGAGAAAGGTTCAAAAAGCGCGAGCAAAAAAGTGCATTCTGGCGGGTTTTCGGCTCGCGGTGCCGAGTCAAAATTCGCAAGAGGCCGCGGGGCAGACCGATGGGTGCACAAGTGAACGCGTCAGGACGAGTGGGACGCTGAGGCGCGGAAGTGCGCGCATCGAAGCTGCGAGGGGTGCGGACTCCATACGAGTGGTCGGAGGCGTGCCTGGTATCGTCGCCGGAACGGCACACAGGTCATCGGTCGAGTAGGCATCGAATTCTTAGAATCGTACGGTCGCTCCGAGACGTCCGCGGACTAGCGGAGGAGAATATCCTCCATACCTGCTTGTTTTCGTTTCAGTGACCGTTCCACGCGCTCCCCACGATGGCATCCTTCTTCCGCATGGGCCGCCAGCCCGATACATTCGTGTTGACCGTCGGGTTCGAGGGATATGGAGCTGCTAATGGCATGAATGCCCCAACTCTCGAGACGTACGAAGCCAAAGTAGAATGGGATGGCGAGGAACCAACACAGGACGTGCTTCAACGGCTACTCGACGCCGAGCGATCCCTTCCCTTCGACACGAGGGGACAGACCGTGCACGTAACGCTTGACATCGATGAGAACAGCGTATCTACAGGCTTCGGGTCCGGAACCAACTCCCCATCCACTGCACAGCCACAAAATCACAAAAGGACGGATTCGGGTTCGATTCTGGGAAACATGTTCGGCATGGGCAGTTCTGGTAACTTGGCGAGCTTTCTGATTGGAGGAGGGGGGGATGACAGTGACACGTCAGATACAGTGAGTATAACCCATCATAATTCAAAGGGGAAGCCCCCAACTCACCAAAACTCCGGCACAGGCAAACAATCCGGACCGGTCTCGTTACGCTACCAAATCAGCGCCGCGCGCGCGACGCCGATATTTATTAAATTATCCCGGCCGCAATCAAGCGGCGCGGAGACACTTCCCGAAAGTGTCTACGCGTTGTTGCGGAGTGTTAGGCTACAGTATATCGAGTCCTTATCGTTAAAGGAAGGCGTTACGAGGGTGCTCGGGGATTTGAAATCTGAGCTGAAAAGTTTAAGGGAGATTGATCTAAGCGAATCAAACTTAACCGAAGTTCCCGAGAGCGTCTTCGGGTTTGGAAGAATTTTAAAATTAACCCTGGACGACAACAAGCTAGTTGCTTTACCAAGCTTAGCCCGGCTACCCAAGTTAACGCACTTAAGCGTGAACAACAATGCGCTACGCGAGTTACGCTCCGACTTAAAACTCAACAGTAACTTAAAAACCCTATCCCTGGAAGGCAACAAACTTACCAAGCCGGTTATCGACTTTAAAGCTTTAGCGAAGGTAACGTCGCTAAAACTCCTGAACAACCCGATTGAGTTCCTACCTGAAATGCACCACGCCTTGGAGTTACGAGACCTAACCCTGTTCAACGTTAAGATTAAATGTGCTACTACTGGGTACTCTACCCGGTTTAGCGACCTAAAGCAAACCACAGTCGACGTGGACGAAAGCAACGCGAGCACGTTGGCCGGGTTGGTCGGGGTTGGGAGTTCCACGACGAGAAGCGGAGGGCAAGCCACAGGCAAGGTGTTCTCCGAGTTCTTTAACTTGGTGTTCCGGGGAAGCGCGTGCCAGCACCCGTTAATCGCGCGTGCAATTGCGATAATAGCAGAGCAAGACAAGGCGAATTGCGAAGCCATGTCTTCCACGAACGAGGGGGTGCAGCAGCTACTGAGCATGGTGCTTAGTAACGACTTGCGGGTGGTCAAAGACGCCTCGCGAGCGTTGGGTGCGCTCGCGGATGACTCCATTTTAGCAAAGAAGTTGATGGAAGCCAAAGCGTTTACCAGGATACACGCGTTACTGTCCGAGACAGGCAAACCCGCGGCGCAGATCTGCGGCCTTCACATTCTATCAAACTTGAGTTTTGCGTCCGACCAAATCTCAAGACAAGTTTTCGGCGAAACTTTACTCGACAAACTGATTCGCGTCATTAGGGAAGGGACGCCTGAGGTGCAATGTATGGGGCTCGAAGCGCTAGGGAACTTATGTTTCGAGCCCGAAAACAGACGAGTCGTCAGAAGGTACGCACGGGGGCTATTACAGCAGTACGCGCTTCAAAACCTGGGGGGAGATGAACCGTCAATCGTCAGCGGGAGGGTGGTGTACGGAGCGCCCGTGTCACCGATGAAGGGTAAAAATAAAAATAAAAGTGTTTTTGGAAACGGGTCGTATGGGCAAAGAGTCAGTAGCAGTAATGACGATACCCAACCGCTCCACCCTGAAGTAAAGCGCGCGGCGACTCGAGCTTTAGCAATCCTAGGCGAGAACGAGCTCGTCCGACGCGCGACCGGCCGCCGACCAGTTTCCTCGAAAGGCGTTCGAATCCTATGCATGGACGGCGGAGGCATCCGCGGGATTTCCACGATTCAAATGCTGCGCAGACTGGAACAAGGAACCAGGAAAAAGGTGCACGAGTTGTTCGACTTGATATGCGGAACCTCAACCGGGGGTATCCTCGCCATGGCCGTGGGCGTGCACAACCATAGTTTAGACCGGTGCTCGGAGATTTACAACGATCTTGGGCAACAGATATTTAGCAAGCCGAAGACGGGGGATAAGAATTCCGAGAATAATTCTGGAAATACCAACGTTGACTCAACAACCACCAACAGCTGGAGCGACCGCATCGGTAACCTATACACATCGGCAGGTACTAGTGTACAGCAAGCCATGCGCATGGGGTGGCACTTAAGTAAACACGACGCATCTCTGTTCGAGCATTTAGTCAGACGCGAGTGTAAACTCCCCACTCCAACAGACCCGCTTGGAAAAAAGGAAAACGCATTCATCGACGTCGGCGCGATGGGGGGTCCGAAAGTTTTTGTGGTTTCAACTCTTGTGTCCGTTATTCCAGCGACACCTTTTCTGTTCCGGAACTACCAGTACCCGCCGGATGAGCTGGACGATCTGAGGAGTGATATGGGTAATCAGTCTGAGAAGAATGACTCAACTGCGATTCCGGGCTCATGCAAGCATCGTTTATGGCAAGGTGTCCGCGCATCCTCAGCCGCCCCCTACTACCTCGCCGACTACACCTTCGGCAACGACAAGTTCCAGGACGGCGCGGTGACGTGTAACAACCCCGCGATGCTGGGGGTTATGGAAGCGCGGCGGCTGTGGCCTGATTGCAAAATTGACTGTGTTGTGAGTCTTGGGAGTGGGGTGTACGAGAGACGGCAACGCGATGCGTCGTCGACGTTAGCGGGCGGACGTCTCAACGACTTACAAAAAGTAGTGTTGGAGTCGTGTTGCTCCGTGGACCGGGTGGATGAAAGTTTGAGGACGTTGCTCCCGCTGATTCCAGGCGCGAAATACTTCAGGTTCAACCCTGTGGATCAGAGGTGCGAGATCGAGTTGGACGCTACGGATGTGGTTCAGTTGAAAGGCTTGACCGAAGCCACTGCCAAGTACGTCGTTGCGGAAGACGCCAAGTTTTCTGAAGCGTGTTTGGCGTTGAACGGCGGCGCCATGACTGGTACACATACAGGAAAAAATAGCAGTGTCGAAAGTAACCCTCAAAGCAACGCACAAAGCAACACGTTAGCCAAAGCAGAGATGGGCAGCCGACGGGGGATGTTACTGGTGGAGGCGCCGCGGACGGGTAAAGAGTCGAGCGTTTCGGCAAGCGCGGTGTCCCAATTTTGTTTGATTCGATCGATTCCGTTTCAGCGGCTGGACGTGACGAAGGAGGTTGGTATGAGTGATGGTATGAGTAAACAGTCTGAACAAAAATACTCCTCAAAACAGAAAGACGTATCAGGCATACAATCTATTCTAGGCACGGCATCGAAAAGGTCGGGTCAAATCGGCGTGGTGCACTTTGAGTGCTTTTCTGATTTGGAAGGGTTGGTGTTGAGGTGGGGGTCGGAGATTGTCGCGATTGCTGAACCCAGCGACGCGGCGACCGCGTTCGTGAACGGCGCGACGAGTTCAACAACACCAGCCTCATCCATCCACACCCTGTGCGCATCCACCAACAAAATAGAAGTCAACGGCGTGCTTCACGAGGTGCTCGGTGAGCATGCGCAATCGATTAGCGGCGACGGCGACGGTGAAACTTCACAGAAAATCGGAGCCTACTTATTCAAAAAGTACGTCCCTAAAGAAGTATTGGACGCCGGCGCTTGCGTGCAAAGCCTAGGGGTTTGGAGAGAGAAGATCGTGGTGTCTGTGCAGCGATTGCCCGAAATGGTAATAGAAGCGGTGTTGGACGCGGAGGCGAAGGTGGTCGTGGCGCCGGAAGTGACGGATGATAGGAGTGAGGGAAGTAGTGCGAAGGACTCTTCGAAAGACTCTTCGAAAGATTCTTCGAACGCCTCGAAAGACTCGGACACCGCAACGTTTTTCACCGCGTTTTACCACGCTTTGTACGTCGTCGGGGCGGATGCGGTTGCGGCGTTGGGCGCAGCAGCGTTAGTGCAACCGCGGTGTAAACACTTCAGGTGCTACATGCGCATCGACGGCAAACTGGTGACCCTGAAAGCGGGGGACGACGACTTGCTTCCGGACGAGTAGAGAGGGGTTTAGGAGATTAATATCATTGAAAACAATGTTAGCAGCCTCTTTATTCAGACTAGTCGCCTATGCCGAAGTAGCCGCGGATGGTGAAGGGCTTGGGCTCTTGTTTTATTCCAGGCTCTTGCTTGATCTCCACCTGACCTGCGCGAGCTGACTTGCACGCCGCGCAGTGAGCCTTCCGCTTGCCGTGGGGGCAGGGGTTGCAGTCCGCGCAGTTGTTTTTCAGTCTGCCGCGAGGGCAGGGCTTGCACTTCGCGCAGGCGTACTTATTCCTGCCGTGGGAATACGGGTTACACTCCCTGCACGTGCTTTTCACACTGCCATGTGAGCACCGTTTTACTCTCATCGTTCGAGCGCCAAGACACTCCGCGCACGCGCTTGTGCGCACTCCGGGACGTCGTGGTCGGTGTCGTAGCTTTTATCGTAGCTTTTTCGTTTTTCGGCCCGACCGAGAAAAATATTCGTGCTCTATGGAGAGCAGTTACGCATTTCTGCATTCGCGTCATATTTGCATGTCTTCAAGGCTGTTTACATGTGGGCCAAAAGGAAGTAATGGAAAACTCTTGGTTTTGACGAACCTCGCCTTCGTACTTCAGCCTCGCCCCCCCCGGCATACCAGCCCTTCTACACGCGCGAGAAAGCTCGAGAGTTATCTCTTGAGGACAGCTTTTTAGGACCGCCTCCTAAAACACTACAAACTACATTCACAATGGCTGAGTAAGTACACGTTGCTTGTGCCGCGCCCGCCCGGTGTCCCTAACCCTAAAAAACACGACGGGTTCGGGATGAGAGATTTTCCGCCGACATGACGACCGCCGGCATCCGCCGACGAGCTCACCGGCGACGTTTCTTTTGGCATCGAATGGCGCGCATGCCGACCACGACGTGTATATCGATGACACGTGGTAGTCAGATTTCGTTTCAAATTCGTAAACCCTCACCCTACGACCATCCCCTGACCCACCACCGCCCAACTCATCAACCATTTCTCCCCGATCACCCACAGAGAAGAAGCGACGATGGAAGTCGAGGAACCCGTTGAGGAGGTGAGCAACGAGCCCATGGACATGACCACTGCGCTACAGATGGTATTGAAGCACGCCCTCGCTGAGGACGGCCTTCACCGCGGTCTTCGTGAGGCGTGCAAGGCCATCGAGTCCCGCAAGGCGCTCCTGTGCGTCCTCGCACAGGATTGCGACCAAGCCGATTACACCAAGCTGATCCAAGCCCTGTGCAACGAAGTCAACGTGCACCTCATCAGGGTCCCCGAAGCCGTCAAGCTCGGCGAGTGGGCTGGTTTGTGCAAGCTCGACGCCGAAGGCACCGCGCGCAAGGTCGTCAAGTGCTCGTGCGTCGTAATCTCCGACTTCGGCGACGAATCCGAAGGCCTCACCATCCTACAGGAGTACCTCAAGTCGGGCGGCGCCGCGGAAGGCGAGTAAGCGGTGATTTCTTGAGTAATTTCTGAGTTAGCGGCGATTTACGTCGTTAGCTTCTCTTCAGCCAGCGAAGCACCTGCTCCTATGTACACGGTGCGTTCGTATGTGCGCGCGAGTCAGTCAGCCTTGAAATGACAAGTAAAGCGTCTCGCGCAATTTATATCAACGCACCTATGTACTCTATCTACTCCGATCTACTGCACTTTCTGCCCTGAACTATCCCCAAATCACCTCAGCGCGGACTCACCCCTGCCATCCTTCGTGCCTTCCCCCCCCAGCCCTCCGCGAATGGAAACTTTTTCAATCGCAATCGCCGCCGACGCTTTGTCGAAGCTCGTGAGTTTTTCCGACGCGCCGCCGCCGCCTTTTCTCAAATTTCGTTTCTGTCGAACTACATCCCAAACTTCGACTATCCTCTTCTGCTGTAGGTTTGAGAATTTCTCACTCCGTATAGCGTGTACGCCGTTCACGAGCATGTCAATCGCGGTTTGCGCCCAGGTTTTGTTGTACCTCGTACCCGCGCACTCAATCGCGACTATTAACGCTTCTCTGGTGTCATCTTCCATTTTCCACTGTTCCACTTCAGCCGCGAACTCCGCTTTTCTCATCTGCGCCGCAAACGCAGCACGAGCCTCGGCTTCCTCTGCGGAAACACCTTCGGCACCTTCATCAACCTTCTCTTGCTCTCCAATACCTTCATCAACCTTCTTTGTGTCGTAACAGTCAGTCTCGTTCGGCTCGGAACGGAACTCCGGCAGCTCATCAATCAATCCAAAAGTTTTCTTCAACCCCTTGGCAAACGTAAACGCGTCGTCCGTGTGAAGTTCGTTGACCAAATGCGCGTACAGAATGTATACCTGTATCTTCTGCTTCAGCCTGTTGTTGAACACGCCTTCCTGTTCCAACTCAATCGCCGCGTTGAACAGCTGTTTGTACTCGAACCTGTTGTTTGATTCCGTCGATCTCTTCGGATCTGGACGTCCATCATCGCTTTCCATCGAAGCTTTTAGTAATGCGAACACTTCTTTGCCGTGCTTTCGTTTTAAGTTACCGCTCATCATGAGCTCGACAGCCAACGGCGCCGCCCGTTTGAACTTCTTGGGGTTACGCATGTGGTTTGCTAATCGTGTGAGCGCCTCAGAGGGGTCCGCGGGTGTAGGGTTGTTTGTGGTTGGTTGAGGTGCCGTGTCGTGTTGCGACTTACTCGGATCCAACGGCGATGGGTCCGTGTCATGCCCTTCCGCGTGTCGCTTCGGGTCGGGCCCTAACTCGTCCCTCGCAGTTTCCGGCTCTCCGCGCTTCGCAGAAGGAAGCTCGTCGAATAAACCCATCGCGTATGGGCGTCGGGAGCGCGCGGCCAGGCGCACTCCGCTCTGCAGGGGGGTTTTTGCAATGAGATTCCCAAGTTTCAATGAAATCAAACCACTTTTCGTCGCGCGGCGCACCGCCGGGACGAAGGTCGGGAGGTGGCGAGCGGCCCGACCTCACGCAACCACAGAATGCCTCGCGTGGAGCGCGTGCGTTCGGAGGACGTGACGGTTGATGAGGACCTAACGTTTCGGGATTTGCAACTCCCCGAGTCGTTGGTGAACGGATTACGCAATTGCGGATTGCATACGCCCTCTCCCGTCCAGCGCGCGGCGATCCCGTTAGGCCGTTTGGGCGCGGATTTGATGGTACAAGCCAAGTCAGGGACAGGTAAAACCATGACGTTCGGGTCGATTCTGTTGGAACGAGTATTGAGAACTACCCAAACGACACAAGCGCTGGTTGTGGCGCCGACGAGGGAAGTCGCACAGCAAACTCATGATGCCTTGAAACAACTTTCAGCTGCTTGTGATTTAGGCAAAGACCAACTAACACTACACGTGTGTCTGGGCGGCCTACCCGTAGCATTAGACCGATCCGCATTATCAAACAACCCGCACGTCGCCGTGGGCACCCCCGGGCGTTTAAGGCAGCTGTTTGAAGAAGGCTCGTTAGTCTCAACTTACATCCAACAATTCGTAATCGACGAAGCGGATTTGCTTATGACCGGATCCTTCGAGCGCGACGTTTTGTTTCTGTACTCCATGTTGCCCGAAAAGAAGCAGGTCATGGCGTTCAGCGCGACGTTCCCGGAACATATAGTTGAAAGAGTCAACGGCTTTCTCAAAAATCCGCACAAAGTCGAGTTGTGTACCCAAAACACAAACGCGCTGTTTGCGGTGAGGCAGTTTTATTTGCAAGTAGATGGAGCGGATGAAGGAGGTATGTTCCAGACTGGTGGCCATACGAGTAATGATATGCAGCATGTGTCGAATCATCCGCACAACAGCAACGACCCTTCTGTGATTAACTCCTTAAAGGACTCAGCGCTGCTCAATCTGTTCAAGAAGATAACTTTCCACCAGTGCGTTGTGTTTGTGAAAAGGCCGGGCAGGGGGGAGGCGCTGTGCCGACTATTAAAAACAAACGCGACACCAGCCGTTTTCATCTCCGGAACGCTCCAGCAAAAGGAAAGGCAAAAGGTCATGAAAGCTATGCGGGGGTTTGAGGCTAGGGTGTTGGTGAGCACTGATCTGACTGCGAGAGGCATAGACCTAACCAGAGTAAACCTCGTCGTGCATTTAGACGTACCGTCGGACAAAGAAACGTACTCGCACAGGGTGGGCAGAGCCGGGCGGTTCGGAACAAACGGGATCAGCGTCACGGTAGTCACGGGGGATGAGCTACGGAACTTGAGGAGTCTACTCACATGTGCCGTGAGTACTGGCGTGGACGTGGATGTCGTAGACACTGTAGACAACGTAGACAACGTGGACAGCGTTGCCACCCTTACCCCCGCTGTTCGCCTCGAACCGTTACCCTTGGTTGTTCCTGACGACTGGTATGCTTACGAACTCGACCCTGAGGACGCGGAAAAGGCGGAGGCGCTGAGATTGGAAGGCGAAGCCCTAGTAGCGGCGAAGGAGGAAGAGGATGTCGAGGATGACATAGTATATGAAGAGGATGGATGGTCGGAGCAAGAGGAAGGATTTTTTGAGGACGAGACTTATGAGGAGGAATTCTATGTTGACGAACACGACTCCTCGTGGTGTTCGCGCCGAGAGTGGGCTTCGTGGTGGTGGTGGTTCTGGAAAGACCGGGAGGAGGCTCGTGGAGGGAACGGAAAAGAGCCCTGGGCCGTGCCGCCCTTGCACCAAACGTTCGGGCGCGCACAGCCTAATGGCGGGTATCGCCAATAGCAATAGATCTTTATAGCAATATATTTTTTCTGTATCCTCTTCAAGGCGACTTTCCCGAGGTTGTCGAGTCGAGTCACTCTACGCGACGCGCGCGCATTCAGGGTCCGCATCCATGGCAGGTCCGTATCACGCACTACGCACCACTCTTGCGTTGGTCTTCGTCGGTCTCGTTGTCGCGCGCATCGAGCCCCCGTCACCTCCTGAGTCGACCGTCCTTGAGTCGGAGGCTTCGGGAAAACCTTGGTCGTTCGCGCACCAAGCCGCGCACGCGGTGCTATGCGCAGCGACGGGAGAAGGGCTGACGGCTGGGTGTGACGGGATACCTTCAAGTAGCTCGTGGAAGGATGCCACTACGAACGGCACCACCACGTACACCACCACACCACCCGCGTTCATATATGACCAGCTCTTGACCGCGAACTTGGTGCTAAGCACCACGTCGCTCGTTCGCAGAGGCAACGTGCTGAGCAGAGCGGGTATTGTCAACGAGCTAAACATCACGGATGAGAACGAGAACGAAAAACGCTCGGGATCTCCAATTCTCGTGCCAAACGCCAACGCCACGCGGGTTATCGTTCAAGCCGCGTCTGGGATAGGACAACTGCAAGGCATTTCCAGTGCGTTCCTGGCTTTCACGCCGGAATGGGCCGCGGCGAGAGCTGCTTTTGCAAACGTCAGCGCCGCGGAAGGCGCCAATATTGCGGAACAGAGTGATGAATCAAGTTCAGGTGTGCTTAGTGGCAGGAAACGAAGACGAGCACTGCTGATGAAAAACACGGAACACGGCGCGTCGGAAACTTCTCGGCGCCGTTTGCTTGCCACGGAATCCGCGCGCAATTTTGACACGCTCGAGAAAACGCACTTGAAGAACCCATTGACTGAATTAGTGGCTACCGCTACCCCTACTGCTATGCAGTACGTGACAAGTATCTTAGAACGAGTCAAGTCCGGCAGTTTGAACGAAACGAATGTGGGTGATGAGGTGTTTGTGTTAAGAAAAGGAGGAGCCGACATAAAAAGCGTTGTGACGTCTGATTTTCTCACTGCCTTCACGTCAGGCATCGACGACGAGGGTTTTGACGTTTTGTACGATTCGCTGAGGAACAGAAATACAGAAATGTATGCGTCGAATCAAACAGAGAGTAATGACTCAAAAGAACAGAAACGCAACGCCCGAGTTGCGGACATCTTACGGCAACTGCGCGACATAGAACCCAAACTGGACTTTGAAATTTCTCTAATCGTTCGCCCCATCGTAACGACTTTGTTTTGGGGCTACGCATCGAGAACGTGGAACCACAAAGCCATTCGTCTCGCGCCGGAAGAAATCACGCCGTACACGTACTCAGACCCCTTGCAATTAGTAGCAGCAGACTTGTACCCGGAAGTCGCGAACGCGTACGTCGAGAGTCTTCGATTGAAAAATATAACAGACGCTGACATTTTGCAAAAACTTTTATCAGCCGTCAACGTGCGGTTCGTTGTCACGGTAGCGGTAATCACGCGGCAGCAAATAAGCATAGGGGGGGGGGATATTCTGAGGAATGTATTTACCCTGACGTTGTGAGGCTGGTTAGGGTGTGTATTTTGTGACATATGTATAGCGTTTGCAACGTCCGTGCGAGTGCAGCTTTTTTGCAGATGTGCGCTTTTTTATCACGAATTTTGGCGCGAGTTGCTTTTTCTTCTGGAAACACTGCGCCCCTTCGCGACATCGAAAACCTGGTGTCGTACCAGGCGATGCGGAATAGGCAAGCGCGCGTGGAGTCTCTGGGAAGGAGAGCGCTTCCGCGCGCGCCGTAGGTGCTATCATACCGAGGCGAGACAGACGGTGATACGTGTGGAGGGACGCGGTGGAGGTGCGCGGAGGCGTAGGGTATTGGAATAGGGTAGGGATCCTTCGATTGCGCCCAGATTCGCGAAGCAACAACTCGCGCGATGGACCCTTCCGTGTCCCCCCTGCGCCACCAAACGCAGCACTTACGTCCGTTCGACGTGTCTCCCCACTCCGGAGGCGGGTCTCCGCTGGGACGGTCACCACGAACATCCGAGGATGGGGATTACCGGGAACGCGAACGCGCGTCGCCCGTGGAGCTGACGCAGTCACGGGAGAACTCAGTGCACGGCCCTTCGGGAACGTTAGGAGGCGCGATGCACGCCATGTCACCTGACGTGCAGCTCGCGCTGTACCCATTGTTCTTCGTGGAGGACAGACACGACGCGAGTGACGTTTGTAGAAGCGGGGATAGTGGTGGCAGTGGTTCCAATCCAAATGCCTCCGATGACAACAAAAACCAAAACATTCAGCAAGTAAGCTGCTGGCGCATGAAGGACAGGATGAAGACCATGTCCGTGGCGCTTGTGATGTGCTTGAATATCGGTGTAGACCCACCCGATGTCCTAAAAATAGCCCCGTGCGCCCGGTTGGAGTGCTGGATAAACCCGTTACTAATGCAACCCGCGAAGGCGCTAGAGGCTATTGGTAAGGCGCTACAGCAACAGTACGAGCGGTGGCAACCGCGGGCTAAGTACAAATTACAACTAGACCCTACTGTGGAGGACGTGAAGAAGCTGTGTTTGAGTTGCAGACGAAACGCTAAACACGAACGCGTGTTGCTCCATTACAACGGCCACGGCGTCCCGCGACCGACCGTGAACGGCGAAATCTGGGTCTTCAACAAGTCATACACGCAATACATCCCATTGAGCGTGTTTGATTTACAACAATGGACCGGGAACCCCGCGATTTACGTGTTTGACTGCGGAGGGGCTGGTGTTGTGGTTGATGCGTTTCTGCAGCTGGCGCAGAGCGGAGGGCTGGGACGAGGAGGGTTTGGGGCGAGTGGCGTTGGCACGACTAACGCTACTAAGACTAACGCTACCACCCCCGGGGTTACTCCCACTACTACCAACGTAGGGCACGGCACGGCGCCGAACGTTTCTGGAGGGCACGTCCCTGGCACGCACCAGGCGTACCAGCCTGTTACAGGTGGAGCGCAACACGGTACAGTAGGTACTGACACTGCTACGAACCAAGGTACTCTAAATACGCCAGTAGGAGTAGGTACAGTAGGTACTGGTACCCCTCATGTGGCGTCGCCCGTCGCGGCGGTGGCGTCATCCATTCCGTCCGGTTCTCCCACGCCCACGATGGGTGGTGCTATGCCGCTAGGTGCTGGTATGAGCGAAGTGATTCTCCTAGCAGCCTGTGGCGCGGACGAAACCCTGCCCCAATCCGCAGAGCTCCCCGCGGATGTGTTCTCCGCGTGTCTCACCACGCCCATAAAAATCGCGCTCCAGTGGTTTTGCTCGCGATCGATTTTGAAACATGACGGCGTTGACGCGGGTTTAATCGACCAAATTCCCGGACAGCAGAACAATCGCAAGACTCCACTCGGGGAATTGAACTGGATCTTCACCGCGGTGACGGACACCATCGCGTGGAACGCGTTACCCCGGCCGCTGTTTCAAAGGTTGTTCCGGCAGGACCTGTTAGTCGCGAGTCTGTTTCGAAATTTCCTACTCGCTGAGCGTGTCATGCGGGCATCGAACTGCACCCCAGTATCCTGCCCAGCGATGCCCCCCACGTACCAGCACCCGATGTGGCACGCCTGGGACGCGGCGGTCGAGACTTGTTTGTTACAAATGCCCGGTTTAATCACCGGCGAAGAAAACAACAGTCAAACTGAGTTCACACCGTCGCCGTTCTTCACGGAACAACTCACCGCGTTTGAAGTGTGGCTGGAACGCGGAAGCTCAAAAAAGCCGCCGCCAGAGCAATTACCCATAGTGTTGCAAGTGTTGCTGAGTCAATCACATAGATTGCGAGCCTTGGTGCTGTTAGGCAGGTTTCTTGACATGGGCCAATGGGCGGTTGATTTAGCATTATCCGTGGGTATCTTCCCCTACGTTTTAAAACTGCTTCAAACCACCGCCCCAGATCTGCGGCAGATTTTGGTTTTCATTTGGACCAAAATTCTAGCGCTGGACGCGAGTTGCCAGGCTGACTTAGTGAAAGACGGGGGACACGCGTACTTCGCGCGGTTCCTGGATACGCCGAACACACCGAGTGAAGAACGGGCGATGGCTGCTTTTGTATTAACCGCGGTGTGTGACAACCACAAGAAGGGACAGCAAGCGTGCGCGAGTTCCGGCGTGTTGCGAATTTGTCTTCAGCACCTGCCTAACGCCGCTGGTCCTACCGGTTCTCCATTACTAGTCAGGTGGCTATGCCTATGCATGGGCAAACTGTGGGAAAACGTGTTGGACTCGACGAAAGAGGCGTTCGCAATAGGGGCGTCTGATGCGGTGGCGAGTTTACTGCAACACCCCACCCCCGATGCCCGCGCCGCTGCGGTGTTCGCGTTGGGCGCGCTGGTGTACGTTCCAGAGGAAGGGACTGGGGATGAAGCTGATACCAGTCGTTCCGCTGACACTGCTTCAGACCGACACGACGACTTTCCCGAGTTCAAGTTCGGGAACGAGGAGCGTTTAGCGGCGGAGAGGGCGGTTGCGTGTCAGATTTTGCCCGGCGTCACGGACGCGAGCCCGGTTGTACGCGCGGAGACCGCCACGGCATTAGGGAGACTCGCGTGCGCACACTCCAAGTCGTTCGTAGCCGCCGCGGAGTGGTACGCGAAAGTGCATTCGAGTAGCAAAACGAGTTCCTCGAAAACACCACGGGAGATCCAGGAGTCGCAGTCGTCCAGGGACTTTGGCAAGAGGGAAGGGAGCATGCGGGCGCTTGACGAGCGCGAGGAGGAGACCGGCGATGAAGTACGTTCTGGACAGGTACATTCCTCTGCTTCCACTGCAACTACTGTTCCCAACACAACACACCGGTCCCCTCCAACTTCACCCACTCTCCACCGCGGGCATAACATGGGCGCGTTCGGCAGTTCCACGAGTCTAGCGTCAGCGGGTTCGACTGGGTCACTCGGGGGTCTAGCGGGGAGTCAGGGGCGGAACGCGGGTGTGTACGCGGCATCGGAAGCCGGGCCGTTTGAACCAGCGTTCGGATCGGGGCCGGAGTACCGAGACCCGCGAGTGGCGGTTGACCTTACAGTAGGGGATGGAGTGGGTGACGCTTCAGTTCCTGGAGATCCGGAAGTACCGAGTTATGGGTCTCAAATCTCACAGCAACCTGAAACCTCACCCCAGCAGAACGTCACCTACGCGAGCGCCGACGCCGCGCGCGTGGGTGGGGGTTTGTACTGGCATTTGCTGCAGCGCTTAGCCGAGTTGTCTATGGACCCGAGTCCAAGAGTGGCGGTTACCGCGCAGAGGTCTTTGTTAGCTACTGGTTTGGATCCTAGCCACCCGTTATTGAAACCTGTAGTCGGCAGAGAAGCGTTGAGGTCGGCCATGGGCAAACAGTCTGGCGGAGCAGAGGGCGACGACGACGGTTTGGACACCGTGGGCGGCTTGGGAAACGTTTCCGGCCGCAGGTTTCGAAATAGCTCACCGAGAGAACCCACCGGTGAGTCCCCGTTCGGCGCGAAAGGGCGCTCATCTAGTTGGCACCAGAAGCTCTCCGCCGCGGCGGCGCGGCTGTTAGGTTCCCCTGGGCGAAAGTCCAGCCAAAACAGAGGCGAAAGCGTTTCAGGGGGAGTCGACGCGGTGAATTCGTTAAACTCTCAAAGCTCTGAAACGCAACAATTGCGTCGCAGCAACAGCGCGTTGCGAATCATGTCCCCACTGGCGTCCAACCAAAAGGCCATGAAGCGGGTTGCGACGGCGCACGCGCCGTTAAGGGAAGGAGGCGAAATGGGGCGTTTGCATCACCCAGGGTTTGATAATGGGTCGAACCAGTCCTCGCCCCGAGCGGGCGGGAGCGCTGAAAGTAATTTCTTTTCAACAGCACCCTTTTCTCTGGATTCCAGTGAGCGCCGCAAACGCGCGATGCCCGTGTCTCTGGCGTTTTCACGCGCGCGCGAGCACTTCGGCAGGTCACTGTTAGAACCCCCCGCAGGCGCACATGGGTACGAACAAGGCTACGATGACGACGAGGAGGATTTCGGGGTAGGAAGTAATCCTCCTACCCACCGCAGACTGGACCCAGAGAAGCGGTTCGCGCGACGACGGGTTTTCGAAAACCGATCGCGCCAAGCGGGACGCGCGATAAAAGAGCAACTAAAACTCCCCGATTATATTGGCGGCTTTGATTCGTTCCGGAATGGAGCGGTGCCTAGTTGTGTGCTTTTGCACCCACTCACACCAACCCTGGTCGCGACAGACTTAAAAGGCCAAGTGAACGTGTGGGACTACAACACGAACCGAAAACTGCATTGCTTCGACGCCGGACTTCCCGCCAAAAAAATAACGCACGCCGGGTTGATCAACGACTTGGACGACGCCGTGTTGTGGACCTCCGGTGTGGACGGCTCGGTTCGAGTTTGGCGTGACTTTATGTGTCCCGGGAGGGAATCGTTAGTCGCCGCGGTCCGGGCGTTGCCGCTGCCGTCGATTGGAGCGACCACTTTAGACACGACTGGCGGAAGTGCATCGCAAGCCGGTAGCTCATCAAATCAGTCCATTGGGTTCAATAAACCTCCAACTGGTCTACAACAAGTACCCACATACTCGGGTAAAGGTAAAGAAACGTACTCGTACCCTTCCCACGAGACTCAAACGCGTCACAATCATTTCTTCCACAAGCACAAACCGCGAACCCCCGCCGCGGTTGTTTGGCAGCAACAAAGCGGGTGTTTGTACGCCTCTGGGGATACGTTCCCTGTGCCGTTGTTACGAGTGTGGGACATGACCCGCGAACTTTGTCTGGAGTCGCTGCAAACGCAATCCCCAGGGACGTGTCTCACGGCGGAGGGCGCGTTGCTCATGGCGGGTGCGCTGGACGGTGCCGTGATGAGCTTCGATTTGAGGACACCCGCTAGGTTGCTATCAGTAGTGCAGACGCATGCTTCGAGCGTGGTGTCTATTTTACTTCAACCCGGCAACGTCGGCAACCTCGTCGTCACCGGCGGCACGGACGGCGAGATGAAGTTTTGCGACTTGCGGAATTCGGGAAAGCCGTTTCACACCGCTGATGCGTTCGCGGTGAGGAGTGGGGCGATGAGCGGGTCGACCAACGGTGGTGGATCTTCTTCGAGTACCTTACCTACTGCTCGTGGGTCTTCAAGCACCTCTGGTGTCTCCCCGTCGACGCGCACTGGTCCTCATGCAAGTACAAACTTAAACCCTTCCTTCGACAGGACGTTGACTTCTTTAGTGGCGCACGACAGCGCCCGAGTCGTCGCGTCCGCCTCAACGGAATGCGTCGTGAAGCTCTGGGACTTGGAAGGAAACCCCACTGCGTTTGTGAAACAGCGGAACACAATAGGTGTGCCGCGGTGCTTGGTGTTTCACCCGAACCAGATTATGCTTGGGGTTGGGAGTAGCGATGGGGTCGCGAGCGTTTATAGCGGGGAAATGAGACGCGACGGGTTGTTTCATTGAGAGGTTTGGTGTTGAAGGGAATCGAAGTACGAAATTAGAAGTAGAAGTACGATTATCCAATAATGAAATAATTCGACAGTATTACACCCCACTCGAACTAGACTGTTTCATAAAACGCCGCCTCTTGTTCATTCACGTCACCCCCTAGCGCGCGGTACATTCGGGAAAGGCCTCGTGTCGCTGCTTCGATTTCGTTTGAATGACCATTCGTTCTCTCGTCATTCGTAATCTTACCACCCTTCGATGGACTCTTCGACGGCGATAGCGCCTCCGCCAACGCGGAGACATCCATGGACGAGGTGCGTTGTGGTGCACCTGTCGACAACGCCGCTCCCGCAGACGTGTCCCCCCCAACCGCGAGTTCGTCATACGACGAGATTTCTTGAGCCTTCCCTTGTACTCCAAACGGGTCCTCCGGAAGCGCGTTGTTTGACGTTTCGTCTCGCGCTTTCTGAACCGCCAACTTTGAGGTTTGCAAAACTTTGCGTAACACGTTTCGCTTTTTGAGTAACGTGCCACGCACGGATGAGGCGTCTTGAGGGGTACCAAACGAAACGACGCGCAACAGAGTTGCGACGAGACGAGCGGCCAGACGTGGGGCGTGGCGCACGGCGTCGGGGTCGAGGAAATCGTTCGACGAAATATTTCCGGCTCGAGACGCTTGGGCGTTTTTATGAGATCCATTCGATCGCGCGGGGGACCCATCCGATTTACTCATCCCTATATCCCCCCC